>OLPX01000251.1_pt1 | contig 57684 bp, 51 predicted proteins | sample 1672491 | NCBI WGS metagenome assembly OLPX01 (sample SAMEA3136692, study PRJEB25190) | human gut metagenome | biome: human gut; feature: human-associated habitat; material: faeces | place: Austria | collected 2013
GACTCAGCCATCCCCCTCACCACACCGGACATGGTCCGTTCCGGACGCGTCCTCCCAACCTCAGTTAAATCTCCATTTTCACCTGATATTGACTTGTACTCTTCTTAATATTATAATAATTCCAGCAATAAGTACATCTTATTTTTATTATCGTATTGAACATTTCGGGCACAATTTAAAGTAAAAACATTGGTTGGGGGATACTATGGCGGATAAAGTTTTGATCGTAGACGACGATCCATCGATTTGCAGACTGCTGGAAAAGGTTATGCACAGCAATGAGCTGGAAACCACGGTTGCAGACAGCGGGCTTGCCGCTCTGAACCTTTTAAAGAACCATTCTTACGACATGATCCTGATGGACATCACCCTGGGCGATATGGAGGGCTTCGACGTAATTAAGAAACTCCGCAGCCAGGGCATCCAGACTCCCGTTATGATTATCAGCGGCAGGAACGAGGATTATGATTCCCTGTACGGTCTGTCACTGGGGGCCGACGACTATATTACCAAGCCCTTCCGGCCCCTTGTTCTGGGTGCTAAGGTAAAGGCTTTGATCCGGCGCAACAAGAATATGGTTCTGGACCACTCCGATGTCCTGGACTGCGGACCGTTCACTTATAATACCTCCACGATGCGCTTTTACAAAGGAGAAAAGGAAATTTCCCTCTCTTCCAAAGAAAACAGCCTGATGCTGCTGTTCATGAAGCATCCGGGGCAGGTATTTACCAAAGACATGATTTATGAGCATGTCTGGGGCACCAGCGTCGCAGTCGATGACAATGCCATCATGGTCTATATCAACCGCCTGCGGGGCAAGATCGAAGAGGACAGGCAGAAACCGGAGCATATTGTCACAGTCAGAGGACTGGGCTACCGTTTTATTCCTTAGGACAGGCAGATGGCAGGAATGAATTTTCAAATACGCCCTATTACAGTATTGCATCAATAGCTGTACCGGATTCCCATTTATTCCCTTGATAATTACCATAAATAGTATGATATAATCATTTAGTAACAATATTGTAATATTTATGTAATATTAAGGAGGAAATTACCATGAGAAAATCATTAATTTATGCCTTTACCGCAGCAGCCATGACTGCAGCAGGAGCCGCAGCCCCGATGACAGCCCAGGCTGCCGTCAATACATATACGCTTCCGGGAGGAAACGGACAGGCTATCGTAATCAGCGGAAACTTAAATTCCTTCAACTGTGAAAACGGTTTCCCCGGAATCCAGCTTCCGGATAACATGTTTCCGGGCAACCAGATACCGGGCAGCATGCTGCCGGATAATCTGTTTCCTATCCCGGATTTCGGCGGCCAGGGAGGCACTGACGGCGGTATCATCGATGGCGGTATCATCGACGGAGGTATCACCGGGGACGGACAAATCAACCAGGACGATACGGCGGCTCAGGTAGTAAATCTGGTCAATGAAGAGCGGGCAAAGGCAGGCCTATCACCTCTGACAGCCGACCGTTCCGTCACAAGCGCGGCCCAGAGAAGAGCGCGTGAGATCGAGACTAATTTCTCCCACACAAGACCGAACGGCAGCAGTTTTTCCACCGCGCTCAGCGAAGCCGGCGTGAATTACAGAAGTTCCGGAGAAAATATTGCCTATGGCCAGACTTCCGCATCAAGTGTAATGCAGGGCTGGATGAACAGCTCCGGCCACCGCGCCAATATCTTAAACGGTAATTTTACTAAAATCGGAGTAGGCCATTATAAGAGCGCCTCCGGTGTAGATTACTGGACACAGTTATTTACAAACTAAATCCTTTTCACCGGCCGGTGAAAAGCGGTTCTGTATAAACGATAACCTGCACGCTCCGCGCACAGGTCACCGTCATCAATAAGGGACTACCGCCCGCCACGGCGATAGTCCCTTAACTGTTTCCTGTCCGGCTGCAAAAGGCTGACTGTGCGTATTCTCACGGTTTAGTCTGAGCATTGAGCATCACGCAGACAGTAAAATATGTCTTGTCATATTCTACTTTCATGACCCCCTGATATTCTCCACCACTTTATTAACCGACTCCAGGCCGATTCCGGCTCCTTCGTGTTTAGTTGAGGAAAATCTCCCCTTCTGCCGGTTAATCTGATTTCCATATGTATTCTTTATCGTTAAAATCAACTGCCGGCCTTTCCTGCATGCGTTCACTTTAATATATTTTCTGCCTTCACTCTGAGCAATACAGGCCTCGGCTGCATTCTCCACCAGATTACCGAAAATAATGCATAAATCCGTATCAGCTATACCGCATTCCTCCGGCAGATCCACCGTGATTTCCGTCTCGATTCCGTGGTTCTGCGCCATACCGGCATAATGTTGAAGTATCACATCAGCCACATGATTTTTACAGAGAGAAAAATCCCGGCACGCCTCATATTCCGGTATCAGCTTTTTGAGATAGCTTTGAAGCTGCTCCATATCTCCGTTCTCGGAAAACCCGTTCAGGGACATCAGGTGGTGCCTCCAGTCATGGCGGAGCCGTCTGGTGCTCTCAATATTTTCCAGCAGTTTTTCATACCGCTCCTTCTGCATCTCTAACTGCATCGTAATGCGTTTTGTATCCTCCATGGCAGAGATGCCCTCATGCGTCTGGATAATCATCTGCAGTGTTACCCAGAACAGCGCGTAGGTCGTAAAAGACCAGAGAATCGTGAACAGGATATCCCCCGTTCCCATATGTACCGGCTTTTTCCAGTAATCACTGATGAATTTTACATAGAAAACCAGATAAGTGAGGGCAGGAATCACCCAGATAAACCGCCAGAATGAGGATGCCACATTCAGCTCAATCACTTTTTTATAAAGGTCTAAGAACAGGCTGCCGAGCAGGGGGATATAACCGATAAGCACCAGCACCGCATAAAGCAGCTTTGACAGCTCGCAGGAAAAGGGAAGGTGGAGTACATGCCCCATTACCTTTCCCACGACCATGATATTCACGTAGAGATTCAGTACTACAAGCACAAGAAACAGGATTTCCAGGCGGCTGCACCTGACGCTCAGATAGAAAATCAGCACTGCCAGAAAAATCCACAGCAAAATTCCAAAGGTACTGTATTTGTAATAATTACGTCCGGACGACAGGAACAGAATCGTCACCGCCACTGTGATCGCAATCAGCAGCAAGACGAGCAAGCAAGTAACAGGGACATTGTGCTTATAACGGCACCTGAGAGGGGCGTATACAATATAGGCAAAGACCATACAGGTGACGGCAACCCTGACTGCAATACAGATAAGATCCGTGTCCACGGAATGCCTCCTTCCCGGTATGTATCTTTTCGCTGCCACATACACTGTTTTCTTTTTCGAACGCACGACGGTTCTGTTTACCGCAATAATTCATTATCATCATCAGGAGCCCGTGCAGGCGCTGTCCCTCTGTGCCAGCATAAACGCCTCCATGTCATCCTCTGACATAGGTCTGGAATAATAGAATCCCTGAATCTGATCAACTTGACAGTCCAAAACCAGCCGTTTCTGCTCCTCTGTCTCGACTCCCTCGGCGATCACGCGCATGCCCAGGTTCTTAAAAGCACTTATCAGGTTCCTGACGGCATAAAATGCTGTTTTCTTTTCCATTGCAGCATATACCAGGCTTTTATCCAGCTTGACTGTTCCGAAGGGAATGTGAAAGACCGTTGAAATATTGGAATAACCGGTGCCAAAATCATCCAGTCCAATCATGATTCCATATTGGTTCATCTCATATGCAAATTCCGTGACCAGTCTGGGATTTTCAGCCAGAGTACTCTCCGTAAATTCAATCTTTATCTTTGTGAACGGGGTTCCGTTCCGTTTTATAATATCCAGTACCTTCTGCGCCAAATCCGGTTCTGAAAACTGCACCGCCGAGAAGTTGACATGGATTGCTCCCACCTCAATTCCTTGTTCCGTCAGCCTGTTAATATATTTACAAACCTTATCCAGAATAATATAGGTGATTTCAATGATAAGGCCGGTCTCTTCGGCAACGGGAATAAACTCGGACGGATAGACCTGGCCGATTGGCGTGTGATTGAGACGCATCAGGGACTCCGCATAATGAAAGGCTCCATCCTCTGCCGAATAGATCGGCTGATAATACATTTCAAAGGAGGGGTTTTTCAATTCATCTTTCAATATCTGTATCACGCTGTTCCTTCGCTCCAGTTCAGCGAGCATGACCTCATCGCAATAGCAGATAAAACCATGTCTGCCTGTCTTCGCCTGGAAAACGGCATATTCGATGGAGTTGATTGCCGTTTCCAGCGTATCGCCGCTTCGTGTCCGGCGTATGACTCCCACCGCGACCGACAGTGTAAACCGGTACTCTTCTACTTCCCAGGGCTGCTTCATCCGCTCCCGTATCGCAGCAAGGCACTTCCTGATATCCCCGTCACTTTCCGAAGTGAAGAGAAGGGCAAACTCATCCCCGCTGAAGCGGTACACACCGTCCCTGGGACCGATTTCACAGAGATATCCGCAGATTTTCCTTAGAAATTCATCTCCTTTGTGCTGGCCGCAGACATTGTTAATCTGCCGGAACTGCCGAAGCGATACCACGGCCAGTGTAAACTGTTTTTCCGGATGCTTTTTAATCAGCAGCCCCATCATATCCAGAAGCTCCTGACGGTTGGGCACATTTGTCAGATAATCCCGCGAGATCTGGCGGTTCTGCAAATGGAGATAAATTATCAGCATAGCACAGGTAGCCGCCGACCCTGTCAGAATAATTTCCGGATAAATCTGCTGGATAAAAATAACAAATACCGCAAGAAGCGGGAACGCTGCCAGAATGCTGTATACCGTCCGCTCAATCTGTTTCCGGTGTATTACCGTCATGCTCAGACTGGCCAGACAGTAAAAATAAAAGACCAGATAGGTGAGATAAAGACAGCCTCCCCTTTCATATCCGTCCGCGCTGAGCGTAAACAGCATTCCCGTCAGCGGATTGGCCAGTACCACCAGCGAGTAGGCCACACCCGGAATCATCCAAAAAACGAGCCCCCGTCTCAGTGAAGAGCTTCCCTCAAAGAGAACAGCTGCCGCATATGTAAAATAGATCAGTCCCATCAGGGGCGTAAACAGAAAGTATACTGTCGTCACAATCCAGGTCATCCACCGCAGGCCGGAATGCAGATAATAAATCATGAACGTGGACAATATATTGCTGCCGATTGCGATGAACGTAATCACCAGGCACAACTGGAAGGTTCTGTTCTTAAATGAAGGGAGATGGCTTCCCTTTCTCGAATACGTCCATATAATGAGCAGAAAAATGAGGGAAACCACTTCCGGTGCAATATTCCAGGTCATCCTGTCACCTGCCATTTCCGGCGCAAATATCCTTCAAACAGCATTCCTCACAATGAGGCTTTGTTCTTGCCGTACAGACATCTCTTCCGTGATAAACAAGCCTGTGGCAAAAATCACTCCCCTCTTCGGGAGGAATAATCTTCCATAATTCCATCTCCACTTTTTTAGGATCTTTGATGTTATCCACCAGCCCCATCCGGTTTACCAGACGGATACAATGGGTATCGGTCACAATGGCCGGTTTTCCAAAAACGTCTCCCATGATGAGATTTGCGCTTTTACGGCCGACTCCCGGCAGCTTCAACAGGGCGTCAAAGTCCTCCGGCACTTTCCCTCCGTACTGCTCCCACAAAATCTTCATACAGGCATTTATGTCTCTGGCCTTACTGCGCCCGAGGCCGCAGGGCCTGACAATCTCCTCAATTTTATCCACGTCCGCTTCCGCCAGCGCCTTCACATCGGGAAATTTATCATATAAATCCTGAACCACAACATTCACTCTGGCATCGGTACACTGGGCCGCCAGCCGGACACTAACCAGAAGCTTCCATGCCTGGTTATAATCGAGCGTACAGCCCGCATCAGGATATTCCTCTTTTAATCGTTTTATTATTTCAAGAGCCAGTTCCTTTTTCGTCATTTCTGTATCTCTCCCCCGTTCCCCCAATCATAAACATGCTTTATCCTGTAGCTGCAGCGAAACCTCATTTATTTAAGCCTTAACAGCCCACCTCATTTTAGTCGAACGGGCGCGGCTGTTCATATTGCACTCTTCTGCTGTCGGACGGATTACCTCATCTGCAATTTCACTGTAAACCCCTTGTTTTTTTAACCGCTTAAACGATTTCTTGACGAGGCGGTCCTCACCGGAATGAAACGTCAGGATCGCCGCCCTTCCTCCCGGCGACAGTATATCCGGCAGTTTTTCCAGAAATTCTTCCAGCACCTCAAACTCACTGTTCACATCGATTCGGAGGGCCTGAAATGTCCTCTGGCATGATTTTTTGACCGCTTCCTTTCTCTCGCCTTCCGGCAGGAAAGAGAGTGCCTCTTCTATCAGCCTGCGCAGCTTCGTCGTCGTATCAATGGCGGTACCTTTGCGTCTCGCCGATATTACTGCGCGGGAAATCTCAGCCGCATAAGGTTCATCCGAGTTCTCCGCCAGCATCCCCTCCAGTTCTTCCCTGGAAATATCTTTAAGGCGCTCCGCCGCTGAAATTCCTTTTTCAGAATCCAGACGGAGATCCAGCGGCCCCTCATTCTTGTAAGAAAAGCCTCTGTCCGGGTTATCAATCTGCATCGATGAAACCCCCAGATCCGCCAGCACAAAATCAAAGGTTCCCGCCTCCGCCGCCACCTGATCAATATTCGCAAAGTTCAGTTTCCTGACGGTGAGAAGCTCCGGACCGTAGCCCAGGGCTTCCAGTCGCTTTCTTGTCTTTTCCTGCTCTACGGCATCCACATCGAGGCCATAAATATGGCCTTTTCCCTGCAGGCATTCAAGAATTGCCTGAGTGTGTCCGCCATAGCCCAGCGTAGCGTCCAGCCCCTTCTGCCCCGGCTGTATCTGAAGAAATTCCAATATTTCCTTTACGCAGATCGAAATGTGCATGCCGACGGGCGTGCTGCCCTTTTTAATCACCCTCTCAACCGTCTCGGGATATTTATCTGGCTGCAGCTCTTTATATTTCTCATTATATTTACGCGGATGAGTCCCCTTATAACGGACACGGCGTTTATGCTGTTCCTGATTCTCCATCGGTTACCTCCTGTTAAAAATCCTGTTAAGAATAAAAACGTACGTACCTTCTTTTTTCGAGATCTCATATTCCTTCAGAACAGAGAAACCGTTCCGGGCCGCCAGCGGCCTTACAAACCCTCTGTTTCTCGAATAAAGGATTATGATGCCGTCTTCCTTAAGGAAACCGGCAATACAGCCGAAGAAACGCAGGTACAGCCCGTATATCTCTTCTTCCGTAACGTGTCCCATCTGAAACGGCATGTCCGTGATAACCTCGTCAAACAGATAGTCGTGGCGGAACTGGAAGAAATCACGGTTGATATAATGGGCCGCCATACCGGCAGCTTCCGTATTCTTTCTGGCCTTTCGCACCGCATCCTCCTGGATATCCACACCGTAGGAGGTGTAGGCCCTGACTGCTTTATGGCGTTCAATCAGCATGGTTCCGGCGCCGCAGAAGGGATCCAGCACCTGCGCCCCTTCTTTCATGTATTCCCTGGCGAGCGCCGCCGTCAATGCGGCCGCCGTCGGACGGATACCGGTGGGCGTGACTTCCTTTCTGTATGAAAAGCGGTTGTCTTTCAAAGTATAGAGTTTCAGCAGCAGATTACAATTGCCCTCTTTATTCTCTATCAGGCGCAGCTCCACTTCATAATCCGTGGCCGTATTAATCAGCTTCCTGCCGGACAGCTTTTCAATCTGGCCGGACAGTTTCCGTATAAAAGAGCTTCGCTCCTCCAGTGTTTTCCTGCTCTTCAGCTCGATTCTGAAATACCATGGTTCACCCCCGCCGTGGCTTTCGTTAAGGAGGGAAAGGAGGCCGGAGCCGGTAATCACCTCTGCCGCCTTAAACGGTTCCATCGGGCATGTTCCCATATCCCTGACTACAAATAAAAGCTCCTGCCAGGTCCGTATTTTATCCATCCATCTTAAATTCGTCACCCTGGCTCTGACTCCCGCGCCAAACACCTTCGATTTGGCATCCGGATTAAGGGCCGTCAGTTCCTCCTGCGTCAGGCCTGCAAAATTGCGGTTGGTCAGGAGGACAATATCATAAGGCCGGTCAAAGCCGGTAAATTCATGGTTCTTAATGCCTTCCGCCCGGACCACGAGGGCAGATAATTCCCTCATTTCTTCCATCAGGTGCTTTCTGTTCTCCTGCGTCTCCTCCATCTTTCCAAGCAAACAGAGCTGCTCCTTCAGTTCTTCCAGATAAGCGCTGTAATTAAAACTGCCGATGGCGGACAGGTAGGCGCTTTTGACAAAACGCTGCTCCTCTCTGCGGTATGCCGCGTAAACCGGCTCCAAAAACTCCTGATTTCCAAGATCCCCCATCAAAAGCGCAGCATTTTTCCGTGTCTTTGCATCTTCCGACCAAAGCAGCCCGGCTAATTGTTCCTCCTGTCCTTTCACAAGTGAAGACAGGACTTTCAGCTTCCCTTTGTCTTTTACTTCCTGCCTCAGAAGGCTTAAATTCTGCCTCACATCCCTGTTCTGTGCAATCTGATTCCAATACTCCTTTATCATATTCCTCCCCTGGTGGTTCTCACTTTTCTGATTTTTCCTTTGATCGGCTTGTCCTGCAGGCTTTCCAGGACATGGCTTCCTTTACCGTTTAATATTTCTACATAGGTCAGGCTTTCCCTGACATCAATAATTCCTATATCCGAGACTTCTATCCCATCGATACTGCATAAGGTTCCCACAATGTCACCGGGACGCATTTTTGATTTCCTGCCGCCTCCGATGGACAGGCGGGTGATATCCTGATTCAGAGCCGCCCTTTTGGACGGCTTTGCCTCTGTTTTCAGCCGCTGTGACTTCCAGAAGTTTTTTTCTTCTTCCCCGCTGCTCTCAGGGCAAACCAATACAGGCAGAGAGCGTCCGGTATATTCCTCCGTCATCTGAAGCATACGCCTGTCCTCAGCCGTTACCAGACTGACTGCTTTGCCGGTCCTGCCGTTTCTTCCGGTCCGTCCGATGCGGTGGACATACGTCTCTCTTCCGGTGGGAAAATCGTAATTGATGACATGAGTGATATTCTCCAGATCAATTCCTCTGGCCGCCACATCCGTAGCTATCAGATACCGGATAGCCCCCCGCCGGAACGCATCAATGGTCTTCAAGCGTTCTTTCTGTTCCAGCTCTCCGTGGATCATTCCGCAGAATATCCTGTGTCTGCGCAGTTTTTGGAACAGCACGTTTACCATCTCCCTCGTTCCGCAGAAAATAATACAGCACTGTGGATTTTCCCTGTACAGTACATTCAGAAAAACCTTAAATTTATTTTCATTATCCGTCTCAAAGAGCTCCTCCGTGATGGCATTCTCCGCCGCCTCCGGCTGTTCCGTAAAAATCATCACCATATCATGGATATGGGAACCGGCGAACTCACGGATTTCCGGTTTCAGAGTCGCTGAAAACAGGGCAATCCTGCACTCAGGAGAGAGGAGGTCAAGAATCTGCTTAACCTCGTCGATAAAACCCATGTCAAGCATCAGATCCGCCTCATCGATTACGAGACAGGTGACTTTGTCAAGAATGAGGCTCCCCCTGCGTATATGATCCATAACACGGCCCGGTGTGCCTGTGACAATATGAGATTTCTGTTTCAGGCTCCGTATCTGTTTATCGATGGGAAAACCGCCGAACACGGCAGGGACCTTCAGGCGTTTTTTCCTTCCGATATGAAAGACTTCTTCCTGAACCTGTACCGTCAGCTCTCTTGTTGGCTCCAGAATCAGCGCCTGCGGAAGGTTTTCCTCCCATATTATCTTATCGCAGATGGGAATCGCAAACGCCGCCGTCTTACCGCTCCCGGTAGGCGCTCTCCCGACCACGTTCTTTCCCTCCAGCATAGCCGGAATTACCTGCTGCTGGATCTCAGTGGGCCTTTCGTAGCCGAGCAGCCTCAGTGATTCCAATATATCGTCCGACAGCCCATAGGCGCCGAAGCTGTCCTGGTTTTCATTTATCATTATTCACCGCCAATCAACAAAAACACCCTGCCGGGCGGCACTGGCTCACGATCTGTATCGTAAGAAAGCGCTGGGCAAGGATTAATTACCGTCATTTTATCATTTTATGCGAAAGATAGCAAGGATTACATAAGAAAGTGCTGATTATATGTTACAGTTCAGCCTTCGGCCAAACTGCAATAAATGATGCACAGAAACGGCAAAAAAACATCATGGCTGAACTGTTGCGATTATACGCTGACCGGACGGCCCGGAATGCCGCGGCCCGCAAATTATTCTGCGGGCCGCTTTCCATATTTTAAATTTGTTTTTAAATTTCTGCCGTTTCTTATGGAAGCAATGCAAACCGTTTATCCCGGATGAATTTCCTCCTGGAAGGATTCCCCTCACAGCGGTATATCTCCAATTCTTTCAGGTCGTAAATAACCGACCACACCGTATCCTTGCCTGTGGCCCGCTCATACCGGCACATGAAACCAAACCGGCCCGACAGTATCTTTTTTGCAAACTCCGGATCCCGCTTGTCTTCTGCCTCAAATGCCCTCTGTATTGTCTGATACCGCTCCTCTGCGTTCCAGTTGTCTATTTGCGTGTTATTGAAGTGTTTCATGGAATCCAGATGAAATGAATTGACAGCAGATACAAAAGGGTGTTCTTCATCCTGGTATCTGATTTCTGTTTGCTCCGCATTACATTCGATGACGGCAGCATTGCCCTGCCTGTCTGCTGCGGTGAAGGTCTGGCTCGAGGCAATCGGAAGCGCCTTTAAAGCTTCTGTAAATTCCGGCACAGTGGCGCACCGTTCCAGGCCATATCTTAAAATCATCCCGGCATTCAGGCCGGCGCCGAGAACGGAAGGCCAGACGGCCGTTAATCCGATTGCCAGCCCGCGTTCATTCACTCCGTCCTCCATCTCTACAAAAGCAGTGGTATTTCCCTGGAAGGAATAAGGGGGGCCAAACGCTGCGGGTTTCTTGATTTTATAAATGCAATTCATATAAAGCTTTTCTATTTCCGTCAGAAAATCACTGTTCCTGGCAAGAATGATGTGATTTTCATTTTTAAATGCCACACAGGAGCATTTCTGCTCCGGCATGATGCAGTACATGCTTAGAAGCACGGCCATAAGTTTTTCCGATGCGATTTTCTGTCCTGCGGCTATCCCCTCAATTTCCTCCAGCACCTCAGGAAAATATTGTTCGTATGAGGGAATGCAGCGGCGGCTGAATTTAATCCGCTCTTCAGTGATGGGAAAGGGAACCCCGTCAAGCAGTTTTTTCCCGTTTTTGAGCAAAAGCCCGCCCCATTTTAAGCCAATCTCATAATGCGTTCCGTTAAATCTTCCGTGATACATATTTTGCTCTCCTTCTTATATCCCGCGGGAAAAAGTCAGCGAAACGCATTTTCCCCGCCGGTATTGAGAGCTACCGGTAACTCTGAGAAAAGCATAATTGAATAAAAATTTAATGTCAATACCCTATATTATCAAAATATTAATACTCGGCGCCCCTTATCTGCACCGCTCAATCCGTATCCGGTATTTCCCCAGGTGTGCCAGGACACCTTTTTCCTGCTTATTTTTCCCGTCTTCTCTCTCCCAGGCCAGATTCTGATAACGGTGGATACTGAATATCACTCCGAGAAGAACATAAATAGTCACAGTATGGTACCCGCCATATGAAAAGAACGGCAGTCCGCCTGTGGAAATTGTATAAAAGCCAAAGTTGATCATTAGATTTCCGGCAATCTCGGCTGCTATCACCATGAGACAGCCATAACCCACTATCTTGCCCAGCCTGTTTTTCTGTTTATATATCATCCGGAACAGGCAGAACAAGAATACTGCCAATAAGCCAACCAAAAGACAAGCCGCTATAATTCCATATACCGAGGCCACCTGAAGCAGGATATAATCGTCTTGAACACCCGGCAGCATATGGATGGGCAGCTGTTCCGGTTTCACGCCACCGGTTCCGAACATGGTGAGTCCCTCTATCACTTCTCTTGTCCTGGCTGCCTGATAACCGGCTCCCTGGGCATACCGTTCCGGGTGGAATAAAACTTCAATCCGTTTTATCTGGTACGGCTGCAGTTGTGCAAGAACCGCTATGACTGCGGAAACCGGTATGATACCGGCTGTCAGAACAATGCCTGCCTTCCGGTTCTCGTTAAACCATCCTTTTATCACGGCGGCCGTCATCATGATATAACAGACGCAGGCCATAACAATTGTAATCCCTAATCCGCCGCCAATCCGGGCCGCTGCAATCCAGAAAGCCGCTGCCAGCCAAAAAAGACTGGATGCTATTCCGTAATACCCGCGGTTCCTGTTCTGATACAAGATTCCTCCATACACCGGGACAAACAGATAGATAAGACTTTTCAGGTAGGAATGACTGCCAAGATAGCCAGGCGCTGACAGGCAGATAATAAACAGTCCCGCCAGCAGTAAGGCTCCCATTTTTTTCCCATGTCTGCCCACCGGGCTGTAGTCCACGCAGAGGATGACAAGCATAACTGCGGTCCCCATGAGCACATAAACGCATTGGCGGGCAAAGGCATTATCAATTACCCTCTGGTAAACTACCAGCTCCTCACCAAACCGGTAGAAGCTGAAATACTGGGTCAATAGTCCGGCCACACTCATCATAAACGCCAGGAGAAACAGAGGAGCGCCCGGCTTTGGCCTGTGGATACGATCCATCTCAATTCCCACCTCCACCGGATCTCCCATCTGCCGAACCGCCTGCTCTATGGCTTCTTCGGCGAACATTCCCTCCTTTTCATAAAACTCGGCCTGGTCTTCTATATGGTTCCTGATTTCTTCGATGACCTCGGCCTTCGCCTTTCGATTCCGAATCTGTTCCTCCAGTTGTTCCAGATAACTATTCAGCTCCACACAGCTCACCTCCTATGATTCGGGAAACAGCCCTGTTATAGAACTGCCATTCCTTTTTCTTTTCCTCCAGCGCTATTCTGCCCTCTTTCGTAATTCCGTAATATTTACGTACCTTCCCCATCACCTCCGCCTCATAAGAAAACAGAAGCTTCTGTGATTCCATGGTGTGAAGCAAAGGATACAGCGTGCCCGCCTTAAGTTCAAACAGATTCTCAGAACGTTTTCCAAGAGTCTCAATCATCTCATATCCGTACATATCACGTTCTGATAAGAGTTGTAAAAGCAGCATAGACGTATTGCCGGCTGCCGTTTTTTTATCTGACGCCATAAATTACCTCCATATATAGATTATCTATATATAATATATCGATTATCTATATATGTCAATATTGTCCTGGAATCTTTCGGAGGCCTGCTGTCCCTGATTTTCATTCTATGCCTTTCACAACTTATATCTCAGAGAGTTATTCCATCCAAAGGTGTGTCAAGTTAATGATATTTTTCTTTTCAAAAAGTATAGGAACAAAGAAAAATTCCCTTTAGTTTGCTGTTGACTCTTTCCAGCCGGAAGGAGGTGATACCTTGCAATACATAATATCTTTTCTCATTTCTGTTATGGCTGGTGTGATTTGTTATTACATCAGCAAATGGCTAGACAGAAAATAAATACCAACAGTTAGCCTGGGTTAATCCTCCCAAAAAGGAAAAAGAATCCCCTGAGAGTAGCCGCTCTCAGGGGATTTGTCTTGTGACACAATGCACATAACATCTTTTCTCTGTTTATATTATAATACACAAAATGCGCGCGAAAACACCTCGCGGAATACAGGCCGTGAATAGTAACATGCTATATCATCAGGCAGCTAATATCACTTGACTTTTTTGTTCCGGAAAGATATTATAATACAGTCGGGAATGAAGTTCTCCCCCAGTATTGTTTATACTGAAACCGCTTATTTGAGCTGATGACTTCTGCGGATACACGCAGGAGCTGTCAGCTTTTTTGCGCTTATGGCAGAAAATAACCTGCGGCACACTTTATATGTTATAAGGAGGAATTTATGTTATTAAGTATTGCAGTCATGTTAATTTCAGGGATGCTTTTAGGGTGGATCTGTAAAAAAATGCATCTGCCCGCACTGTTGGGAATGATATTTACCGGGATGCTCCTTGGGCCATATGCACTTGATTATATAGACGGCTCCATTCTGTCGATTTCTGCTGAGCTTCGCAAAATTGCATTGATTATTATCCTGGCCAGAGCAGGTTTATCCCTGGATGTGGCTGATTTGAAAAAAGTGGGCCGCCCCGCTGTCCTGATGTGCTTTCTGCCTGCCTGTTTTGAAATATTCGGTATGATCCTGCTGGCTCCGGGAATGCTTGGCATAACCGTGCTGGATGCCGCCATTTTAGGGGCGGTGGTGGGAGCTGTCTCTCCTGCCGTCATTGTTCCCAAAATGCTGACTCTGCTGGAGGAGGGGTACGGAACCGGAAAAAGTATTCCTCAGCTGATTCTGGCCGGGGCCTCTGTAGACGATATTTTTGTCATCGTAATGTTTTCCGCGTTCACCGGCCTGGCTCAGGGAGGCACTATTTCACCTGTAAGTTTTCTTCGGATACCACTGTCTATATTATCCGGTATTCTTATGGGAATCGTGATTGGATATGGACTTGCCCGGTATTTTGGAAAAATACATATGAGGGACACCGCCAAGGTGCTTCTCCTTCTGAGCATTGCTTTCCTGCTCGTCTCGGCGGAAGACCGTTTTACTGATATCCTCCCATTTTCCGCTTTAATAGCAGTCATGTGCATTGGGATCTCCCTCAAAAGAGAAAGGACGGCCGTAGCCTGCCGACTGGCGGCAAAATTCAACAAGCTGTGGGTAGCCGCCGAAATTATTCTCTTTGTACTTGTGGGAGCTACCGTAGATTTAAAATATGCCACTGCCGCGGGGCCTGCAGCAATAATCCTGATCGTCTGCGTTCTTATGTTCCGGACGGCCGGGGTGCTGTGCTGTCTGCTAAAAACCAGGCTTAATATGAAGGAGAGGTTGTTCTGTATGATCGCCTATATGCCGAAGGCAACCGTGCAGGCTGCAATCGGAGGAATCCCCCTGGCAATGGGCCTTCCGTGCGGAAACATCGTTCTGACTGTCGCCGTGCTGGCCATCCTCATAACCGCTCCGCTGGGAGCTTTCCTGATCGAATTCACCTATAAAAAACTCCTGGCATAACAGGTAAAACTCATGAACTCCGCCTGCGGCGGGCCGTATGCGTCATCATTCCGCGCGGAGGATACCCGTACTTTCTTAGTCCAAAAGATTTGTCATACTCTTAAGGCTGACCACCAGTGTCGATGTATTATGAAGCAGTGCCGAAGCGGCCGGCGCAATAACACCGCCGGCTCCAAGCATGATAAGGCCCATATTAAATCCGATAACAAACCTGTAATTTCTGTCTATTCGGCGCATCAGGCCGGCGCTGATGGCCCGCAGCGTTACGAGCTGGAACAGGCTGTCCTCGGAAATTGTTATATCCGCAATCTCCCTGGCAATCTCTGCTCCTTCGCTGACGGCAATTCCTGCATCCGCCGCCGAAAGCGCCGGCGAGTCGTTGATTCCATCACCTATCATGATAACTTTGTGGCCTCTTTTCTTCTGTTCTTCCACAAATCCGGCTTTATCCTCCGGCAGGACTTCCGAATAATATTCGTCCACCCCAACCCGCTCGGCTATCGAATGTGCTGTCCGCTCACCGTCTCCGGTCATCATGACTATCTTTTTAAAGCCCTGGCGGCGCAAGGCGCTGATAACTGCATCCGCCTCCTCCCGCAGAGGATCCTCAATGCAGATAACGGCGGCCAGCTCGCCTCCTATTGCCATAAAGAGATGGGAGTATTCCACCGGCAGATGAGCGAACGCTTCTTTTCCCGATTCCGGTATCCTGCATCTCTCATCCTCAAAGACGAAATGGGAGCTTCCGATTACCACCCTCCTTGCTCCTATGTAAGTGGCGATTCCATGTGCCACGATATAATCCACTTTGGAGTGCATTTCCTGATGCACCAGGCCGCGTTTCACAGCTTCATTAACAACCGCATTAGCCATGGAGTGAGGGAAATGCTCCTCCAGGCAGGCCGCCATCCGAAGAAGCTCATCCTTCTCCTGTCCATTGAAAACCACTACATCCGCCACCTGGGGCCTTGCTTTTGTAAGTGTTCCCGTCTTATCAAATATGATTGTGTCGGCCTCCGCCACAGCCTCCAGGTATTTTCCGCCTTTTACTGTTATATGGAAGCTTCCGGCCTCCCGCATAGCGGAGAGAACAGAAAGGGGCATGGCCAGCTTCAGGGCGCACGAAAAGTCAACCATCAAAATCGACAATGCCTTCGTCACATTGCGCGTCAGCAGCCAGATAAGGGCGGTCCCTCCAAGACTCCATGGAACGAGGGCATCTGCCAGAGTAGCCGCATTTCCCTCCGCCGTGGATTTCAACTGTTCCGAATCCTCTATCATTTTTACAATGCGCTCGAACCGGGTAGAACCGGCCGTTTTTTTCACACAGAGCGTAATTTCACCTTCCTCAATGGCTGTACCGGCATATACATACATGCCGGCTTCCTTTCTCACCGGAACTGATTCCCCCGTCATTGACGCCTGGTTGACCATGGCGTCTCCAAAAGCAACAATGCCGTCAAGCGGTATCACATTGCCCATATGAACGGTGACACAGTCGCCTTCCCGGATCTCTGAAACGGGAACGAGAATCTCGGTGCCGTCCACATTCTGCCACACCTTCGTAATATTAAGCGACATGCTTCTGGCCAAATCGCCGACTGATTTCTTATGGGTCCACTCTTCCAAAAGCTCCCCGATTCCGAGCAGAAACATAACGGAACCGGCCGTATCAAAGTCACGGCGCAGTATGGATACGGCGATTGCCGTGGCATCTAAAACCTCCACCTCAAGCTTTCCCCCTGCAAGACAGCCGAGCCCCTTTACCAGATATCTTACCGACTGAACCACTGTATAGAAGGCCCGGAACGATATCGGGAGAAATAATTTCGCAAACGCCCGGACCGTTATCTTCTGAATCAGCTTTTCCCTGTACTCGCGGTTCAAAGCCCGTCCGCTGTTCTTCGGTACCATCTCATTCAGGCGTTCGTCACCATAGGAAAACCGGCAGAGCGCTTTCAGAATTTCTTCTCTTTTCCCATCATGATAAATCACCGCATCGGCCGTTCTCTCATATATCTTAACCTCACAGACCCCTGTCTGTATACAGAGATAGTACTGGAGCAGATCCGCCTGCCGGATACTCATCTCCCGCTGGTAAAGATGGATTCTGAGCCTCCCTCTTATCTCATGTTTAATCACAAACTTCATTCTATATACTCCTTATCTGCCGTAATCATAAAGAGGCTGTCCTGGCTGCTACCGCACGGAGCGGTTTTTATTTAACAGGAGAACTTTCCTGTTAAATAAAAATACCGCCCTGGGCGTTCCCCCACGGGCGGATGATTGATTACTCCGCGGCCGGGCCGGCGGGAGCAGCCGTTACTTCATTAAAAGCTTTCAGGTTTTCTTCTCCGCTTTCATCTTCAAACACTTCCGTCTGTCTGCGATTTTCGTTAATTTCTTTCGCCTCTGCCAGAATATCTTCTGCATTCTCCTGAATATTCACAGCGGTTGTCATTACACAATCCTTTGCTCTTAGCCCGGCTGCCAGACTGTTTATGTAGAATTTCTTGGCATCATCACTGGCCAGTATCTTAATACCGGCCGTACCAAACAGTACACCGCCTAAAAAAAGGCCTATTTTTTTACACTTGAAACATTCCATCATTCTTTTTTCCTCCTATTCGTGCCTGTACCCTGTATACATTGTCATCAAAAAACAAAACACCATGGCCCAGGCCCATAGCTTATGCATCTTCATCTTTTTCCACTTCCTTTACGGGAATTTTACTTTGTCCTGATATTTGGATAATAACCAATATTTTCCAGGTTAGTCAATTCTAACATGGCTTATTGAGAAACATGCTCAATTAGCCGTTTATTCTTCCTCCGGCGGCAGGGAATAGCGATAGGTACGGGTCAGAATCCCAATCTCCTCCAAGGTATTTACCGTCCGGTAAACAGTAGCCATTCCAAGCTTCGGATCCCTTTTCCTGGCCTCGTAGTAAACATCCTTGCAGCTGCTCCAATTTCCTTCCAGAATCACGTCCAGAAGCATCTCACGCTGCCCCGTTATTCTCTTTCCCCTCTTCTGAAATTCCTGAATTACCTGCTCTTTCTGCCACATATCAGCTCTCCTCACTTCCATACCGGAAAACCCGATAACCATACAGCCGCCGTTACTTCGAAGACACAATAATCTTATCCGCTATCTCTTTTCCTATCGCAACGCGGGTTTCTCTCAAATTTACAATCACATTGCCGTTATGTACGGTTACCACTCTCATTCTCGTGCCCGGTACAAATCCCATACCTTCCAGATGACGGCGGACCTCTCTCTTTTACAAATCAAAACTTTTTCAAGTTATCTATAACTAACCTTCTCTTTAGGTTAGCATCATCTAACTCGAATGTCAATATTTTTTTCACTAATATCCATTCATCAGCAGGAAAACCCGCGCGCCGGAGCGCGGCCGCTTTAGCGGCCAAACTACATAGCCACGCAGGGCGCATCCTCGAGAGGCCTTTTAGCTTCCCCGGACGGACTTGCCAATGAAATAAATAAAAAGGCGGCACAACACAAACAAATATGCCATGCAGCCTTTACTATCTCTGTTATAGATTTACTGAATCAGGAACAGCGCTTTTCAAGAATTTCTGTAAGGGCCGTGCCGCTGCTGGTGTGGCAGCGGACAATGTCCGTTCGTTCACTATCCACCTCTCCCAACGCACATTTGATCATCTTATGGGACACAGTATTTGTGAAAAGTACCAGAATGTCCGGACATCCGATCTGCTTATTTAAGTCTGCCGACATCTGCGTAAAAACCTTTGCCTTGCATTTATAATTTTTACAAATTTTCTTGTACTGTCCTACCATGCGGTCATGTCCGCCTACGATTACTACGCTCATAACTCACTCTCCTGTCTTTTTGAAATAAATCATTTATTTGTTGGTTAGTTATAACTAACTTCATTATACACGGTCCTTCTATAACTTGTCTATAGTTTTAGCAGAGAATTATTATCAATAATAGAGTTTGAATTACAACAAAGCAGGCAGGGACGGCGCAGTTACGGATGCGCCGCTCTCACCTCTCCGGGTTAAATTTTAAACACTCTCCAGTATCGCGGCTATCTCCGCCAGGCTCTTTTTTCCGAAATACACCTGGCTGTCGTTGAGAACCATGCAGGGAACACTCATAATCTTATATTTTTTCTTAAGCTCAGGATAATGTCTCAAATCGATCATCTCTCCTGTCACGTATTCCGAAAAAGAGGCGGCTCTCTGGGCTGCCATCACCACTTCAGGGCACATGGTACAGGATAACGATACCATTACCTTGATATTCGTCTTCTTTTTGATAGACCGGAGACGGTTCTTAAGTTCTTCGTCAACAGGCTGACCCGGACCTGCCATATTGTAGAGGGCAATGACAAAGGAGTTAAACTCATGGCCTCCCGGGACTCCGTGGAACAGGATATTGCCGCCGCTGCCGTCACCGCGCATCAGCCTGAATGCCGGGAAAATTTCACCCTCTGCCTCTCTTTTGGCTTTTACCGCCGGGCCAAGCCGTTCTCTGATACAGGTTATTTTATCGGTAAGTCCCTCGAATTCTCCCAGGAAAGCGCTCATTTCTCCCGACAGAGGACTATCATCAAGCTCCGCCTTTATCACAGCCTGTCCGGCAAATTTGAGAAACAGTCCCGCAAGCTGCCGCTTTATCTCCTCCGACAGAAAACCGTTATTTTCTCCATGGCCCAACGTTTTACGCTTCTCTGCGCCTTCTATTTTGCCGTCTGCCGCGGCGCGGGATGCCGGGCGATCCGTTTGAGCCTCATTTCCGGGCAGTTCAGGGATATTTAGTTTATCATGTATGGCCGATACGTGTTTTTCCAATGACGTAGCTGCCACCGCGCCGTCGGACACCGCCGTTACGACCTGTCTCAAATTCTTGATGCACACATCACCGGCGCCGTAAACGCCGTCCACATTCGTCTTCCGGTTCATGTCGGTAATCAGGTAACCCTGCTTATCACAGTCCACCTTACCATCCATCCAGGCGGTATTCGGTACATAACCTGCGAAAACGAAGATTCCGAATGCTCCGTCTTCCCCTGCTTCGTGGGTCCATTCTTCCCCCGTCCTGTTATCTCTGAAACGGGCGAAGGAAACCATGGACTCTCCGCCTGCCTCCACAATCTCCGTGTTGAACCTGACCGTTATCTTCTCTTCTTTTTTTACCTGATCCGCTATGGTCGCGGCACAGGTAAAGTCATCCTCCCGGACAATCATCGTTACCTTTTTTGCATACTTGGTCAGGAAAATCCCTTCCTCCGCCGCCGCAAAGCCGCCGCCAATGACGAACACTTCCATATCTGTAAAAAATTCCCCGTCACAGGTCGCACAGTATGCCACGCCTCTGCCCTGAAATTCTTTCTCGCCTTTGAAACCCAGCTTTCTCGGATTGGCACCGGTAGCAAGCACTACGCCAAGGGCCCGGTACTCTCCCGCTGTCGTGTGAAGCACCTTGATATTCTCCTGAAGCTCCATGTCAAGAACTTCAGCCATAACAAACTCCGCTCCGAATGCTTCGGCCTGCTCTTTCATCGATTGAGTCAGTTCCTTTCCGCTGGTTCTCTCCACGCCCGGATAATTGACGATTTCAGCGGTGATAGTAATCTGTCCGCCGATTTTTTCTTTTTCCATCACCAGAACCTTGTACCTGGCCCTGGCCATATAGATGGCGGCGGACAGACCCGCAGGTCCGCCGCCGACAATTATTACATCATATAATTGTTCCATATACTCTCCTCAGAAAATATCGCTCTGAATCTGATTCCGTTAAATCAGGCCGACAAGATCCAGACTCGGTTTCAGTGTCTCCGCTCCGGGCTGCCACTTGGCAGGGCAAACCTGATCGCCGTGTTCGGCAACAAACTGCGATGCCTGAACGCGTCTGTAAAGCTCGTCCGCATTTCTTCCCACATTTCCGGCTATCACCTCGTAGGCGACAATCCTTCCTTCCGGATTTACGATAAAGCTGCCCCGCTCCGCCATTCCGTCAGCCTCAATCATTACCTCAAAGTCTCTGGCAAGACGTCCGGTCGGGTCTGCCAGCATCGGATATTTAATCTTTTTGATTGTGTCAGACGCATCGTGCCATGCCTTGTGTACAAAATGGCTGTCGCAGGATACGCTGTAAATCTCGCAGCCGGCCGCCTTAAACTCCTCATATTTATTTGCCAGGTCTTCCAGCTCCGTCGGGCAAACAAAGGTAAAATCGGCCGGATAAAAGAAAAATACCGCCCATTTTCCCACAACATCCGCCTTGCTCACTTCCCTGAACTTCCCATCCGCAAAGGCCTGCACAGTAAAATCACTGATCTCTTTTCCTATTAATGACATTGTAATTCCTCCTTGATATTATTTTCTGTCTCTTATTGTGTCCTGATATCATAATTTTTATTTTAGTTTCCCTTTTGGTTAGCTTTATCTAACCCAATGTCACTTTAACAAAACCATGACAATTTGTCAATAAATAATATTGATAATTATTATCATTTTAGTTCTCAGGACTGCTTCTGCCATCACATTTCCTGGCGGCAGTACTACAGACTCCACGACAGGCTCCTGCTCTGAAGCTCCGCCATGTGGTGATAAATTCCTCTGCGCCCCATCAAATCCTCCGGCGTGCCCTGCTCTGCCACACAGCCTTCCTTTAGTACGATAATCCGATCGGCGCCTGCCACTGTGCGCATTCTGTGGGCAATGATGAGTACCGTTTTATTCCTGACCATATTCGAGACTGCCTCCTGAACCAGTGTCTCATTCTCAACATCCAGCGATGCAGTTGCCTCATCCATCAGAATGACCGGCGCGTCTTTGAGAAGCGCCCTGGCAATGGAAAGACGCTGCCGTTCTCCTCCCGACAAGGCGGAGCCGTTCTCCCCAACCATGGTCCTGTATCCGTCCGGCAGGCGGAGGATGAATTCTTCGCATCTGGCGGCCCTGGCTGCCTCCATCACTTCCCGGTCCGTGGCCTCCTTTCTTCCCAGCCGTATGTTTTCCATAATCGTGTTGTTAAATAAAACCACATCCTGAAATACGATGGAAAAGCTTTTCAGCAGCGTTTCCGGTTCGACCTCCCTCACGTCGACCCCGCCGACGGTAATTTTTCCCCTGTCAATATCCCAGAACCGGGCGGCCAGTCTGGCGCTGGTGGATTTACCGCCGCCTGACGGGCCTACGAGAGCCGTCACCTCCCCCTGTTTTGCGGTGAACGACACGTCCCTTAAAACCTGCTCCCCGTCTTTATATGAGAATCCTACGTGATCAAATACGATATCATATCCATTATAGACAGCCTCTTTACTGCCGCCCTGGACCGTTTCCTCCTCTATCGCCTTCATCCGTTCTACCACAAGGAGAGTCGAATATACTGCGGACAGATTCTGCAGGCAGACGCTCAGAGGAATGTACAGTCTGGTGGCTGCCAGCATGAACATCAGAAAAACCATAAAACCGATGGAACCGGATGCCAGAAGGGAAGCTCCGGCCAGCACCGTCGTCGCCATGCCGATTTTCAGGAACATCTGCGCCCCCGTCACCAGAATTCCGTTCAGTAACTCAAGACGGATTGTGATGTTCTCCACATCCGCCAGTTTTTCATCCAGTCCCTCAAGGTACGCTTCCCTCCGGTTATTGGCCCTGATATCCTGTATATTCTCAATACACTCCTGAATCCCGTCTGAGGCGGCGATTTTTTTCCCTTTTTGTCTTCTCTCAATCCGATCTACCATGGGCCTCGTGCCTGCCGCCAGAAAAAACGATACCGGAGCCACCCACAGTACCGACAGGCCCATCCGCCAATCGGCCGCCAGCAGTCCTGCGCCTATCAGCGCCGTTGACAGGACAGCCCCAATAAGTTCCGGGATAAAGTGGGAAAACGCAGTTTCCACAAATGTACAGTCTGACATGATCGTTGTCGTCAAATCAGCCAGATCACGCTTTCCAAAAAAGGACAGCGGAAGTTTCCGAAGGCGTTCCGCAATCCGGATTCTCATATCCGCGCTCTCTGCATAGGAGGATATAAACGTTGCGACGTACTGAATATACTCAAGCCCAAAGATGACGGCCAGAATCAGGACACTGGTTCCCACATATCCTCCCAGCCCCATTTGGGGCGTTCCAAGCCCCACAAGGGGGCCAAACAGCCGTTGCGTGAAAAGAAACAGAAGCCCCACGGGTAACATCAGCCCGATATTGGTAAGGGCGCACGCAAATATGGCCCTCGTCAGGTTCTTCCCGCCCTGTCTGCCCAGGGCAAATTTTTTCTGTAAATATCTGCTCATGTTCTCTTACCTACCTTCCATTCTACCGATGACTGATAATTCTTCCACATTCCGGCGTACAGCCCGTCTGCCCTGAGAAGCTCCCCGTGTTTTCCCTGCTCCGCGATACGCCCTTCCTCCATAACATAGATGCAGTCAGCGCGGCATACCGTGGAAAGGCGGTGGGCAATCATGATTACGGTTTTGCCTTCCACCAGTTTTTCAAACGTCTGCTGGATGAGATACTCATTGTCCGGATCGGCAAATGCCGTGGCCTCATCCAGAACCACAATCGGGGCATCCTTTAAAATGGCTCTGGCCAGGGCTATCCTCTGCACTTCCCCTCCCGAGAGGTACACGCCCTTCGTTCCAATGACCGTATCAAGCCCCCGGGGCATTTTTTTGATAATATCTCCGCACTGCGCGGCCCGAATGGCACTCATGACCTCCTCCACCGCAGCATCCGGCCTGGCTGCCCGGATGTTGTTCAGCAGGCTGTCCTTGAACAAACGGCTGTCCTGGAACACAAAACTCACCAGCTTCATCAGCTCCTCCGTTCCGATTTCCCTCACATCAATACCGCCGATGGTGACACTTCCTTCGTCCGCGTCAAAAAACCTGGGAATCAGGCTTGCCAGTGTCGTCTTTCCGCTGCCGGATGCTCCCACCACCGCTGCCGTCGCCCCCTGCGGCACAAACAGTGATACCTGTTTCAAAGCCGGCTCCGGTTTTTCCGCGCCCTCTTTGCCGGCTGCTTCCCGCTCCCCCTGTTCCGGGTAATAGGAAAAGGTTACATTTTTAAATTCAACGCTGTATTCCGACGGTTTCTTCGGCACATCCGGCTCTTTCAGGGGCTTTTCCCCGACAATGTTCATAATCCGGTTCACCGCATCATTCGCCTTCATCGTATTTTCACCGGTCAGCATAATCTTATCCATCATGGACACGCACACAGGCGTGAACAGGATATAAAACATGAGATCCAGAGCAGCCGTCACGTACGATTCTCCCTTGGATATGTCTCCCGCTAAAAGAATGCCGGCAGGAATCAGGACGGCAAAAATGCCGTTGATACTGACCGTATAACTGCACATGGGAATCCTCATGGAGCCTGCGTAGCTCATGGCCCAGTCTTTGTAACGCAGGATAGAGCCATGAAAGCTCCTGAAGGAAAATACGCTCTGCTGAAAGGTCTTCACAACCGGTATCCCCCTGACATACTCAACCGCCTCATTATTCATATCCTCAAGCGCATTCTGATACTCCTTCATGGCCACCGCCATATTCGCCCCCATCATCCTGCTCAGAAAAAACAGGCCGGCAGCCATGGGGAGCAGACTGATTAAACCGAACCGCCAGTCAAAGACAAGAAGAAGGACGATAACGGCTGCCGGCGTCACGACAGCCCCCACAAGGTCAGGAAGCTGATGGGCCAGATAAGTTTCCGTCTGCCCGGCTCCGTCGTCAATAATCCGGCGTATTTTACCGCTTCCCACCCGTTTAAAATAACCGGCGGGAAGACGTGTCAAATGATGCAGCGCAACCGTTTTCAAATTTCTGGCCGTTCTGAATGCCGATATATGGGTGCACATCAGGGCCGCGAAATAGACCAGCATGCTGAGCAGGGAATACGCCACCGCCAGCCAGCCCAGGCGTACAAGGCGGTCCCCGTTAAAGCCGCCCGGCCAGCCAATAACCGTCTCCCGGATTACATTCCACATGCACAGATAGGGAAAAAGCCCCAGCACAGCGCTTATTCCCGACAATACACAGCCCAGTCCCGTCAGCCAGCGGTAACCGCCGGAAAATGTCATCAGCGTGATTTTACCTGTTCCCGGCAGCTCCGTCATTATTTTCCTGCTGCAATACTTTCCATCCACTTTCTTATCCTCCTATATTTTATTTCATGCGGCCCTCTCACCGCCGTCGATTGGTTAGCTTAAACTAACCAATGTATTTAAAAAAACAGCACTAGAGCGAGTAGACAAACCGGCCAATACTCCTTCGCAATATAATATCCCATTTCCGCAGTCCGGGCGTGGTTGTTATCCTGCCGGTACACTCCAATGCTGCCAATCACTTTATCATCAACCGTGATTGCAAAAGCATAGATCTGATTTTCACCGGCAGCCAGCATCGCACTGATAAATTCTCCGGCGTCTTTTTCCGTATAGGGATATGGCAGTCCGTCTCTCAGATTATCCTGGATATCTTTGTTATTTATCACTGCCGCAAAATCGGCCGCATCTTTCATCCTCCGCTTACGAATCCTGCATTCCATCTGTTTTCCTCCCATCTGCTCTGAAGCGTGTTAACATTTTATTCCGGGAATCACTCAAAGATTCAGTATCCCGGCCCAGCCCGCATGCTGGAACCGCCCTAAAAGAAGCGCGCAGGACAACGCCCTCTCCCTCGGAAGATCATGGGAGATAAACTCCTGAAGCTGCTGAAAAAAGGATCGGCACAGGATATGAACCAGCGTGTCGTCCAGCTCCTCCACCTGATATCCCAAGCTTTTTACAGCCTCCACAAAGTCGAAACAGGACTGTTCCTCCACCCCGGCCAGACGGGCAATAAACGCCTCTGCGCTTCCCGGCGCTCCGCAGCACAGCAGGAGTTTGAATTCGTCAAAATGGTCATAAATATAATTTATCATCGACAGCACATGATGACTGGTGATTCCGGACAGCTCCTCCACCTGCTTTTCCGGGGACAGAACGGCGAATTCCCGGTGGACATTGGTATACATATCCACCAGCGTCTGCGACACCTCCCCTGTAAGCGCCTCGAATATGGCTTCTTTACCTGAAAAACAACCGTATATGGCTCCTGTGGTGACCGACGCTTCTGCTGCGATTCTCCGCAACGACGCTTTCTCATAGCCAAAGGTCAAAAACTCCTTTTTTCCCGCCTCCAGGATAGCCGAGGCCGTGCTGCTGCTTTGCTGGTTTTCCATTGTATCTTCTTAAACTCCTTAAATGTAACAATGTTATATAACACCGTTATGATACACCGTAAAAAGAAATCAGTCAATATCCTGCGCTGATTCCTTTTCTCAATAGGATGCCTTCTGTTTGAGACGTGCGTAATACTGTTTTGTCATTTCAATAAAATCCTGGGCCTGGGGCGTGATAAATGCATTCTTTTTATAGAGAATCAACAGCGGAACGCAGAACGGCGGATGATCCACCGTAAAAAACGCCAGCCGGTTCAAATGCGGAACCTGGCGGATGCCGCCTTCCGGAATAAACGTCAGGCCGAAGCCCTCGCTGACCAGATTGACGGCCGTCGTACTGCTGGTTGTATAAAGAATATCACAATTTAACATATTCATTCTGGCAAACAGATTCTCGGTCGCCTGCCCCATCACATGCTCATTGGGAAGCAGGATGAAACGCTCTTTCTTCAGCTCCTGAAGGTTTATATAGGCCGGATTTTCATAAGATGTCTCTATCCCCGCTGCCGCCGGATGGATTTTATTGGCAACCAGGAACATTCTCTCATAAAACACAATCTGATAGACAAATCCGTCAATTTTGTTCGGAATATTCATCAGGGCAAAATCAATCTTATCTTCCCTGACCAGTCCGGCCAGCGTATTGGAATGGTATTCATGCAGAACAATCCTCACGTCAGGGTGGGCCGCGGCATAGGCGGGCAGAATGTCGGGAAGCAGGACGGAGCCCCTCCACGGCGTCATGCCGACATTGAGAATCTGTCTGCTGCCTGTTCTCAGTTCCTCTATCTGTGATTCAAACTTCCCCGTCAGATTTCCCACCCCTTCCAGATAACTCAGATACAGTCTTCCGGCATCCGTCAGGACAAGCGGAGTGTGGCTGCGGTCGAACAGCTTCATCTGAAGCTCCTGCTCCAGCCTGCCGATACACTGGCTGAGATACGGCTGCGACAAATACAGTTTTTCCGCTGCCCGGGAAATACTTCCTTCTCTGGCGACCGTAAGAAAATACTCCGGATTCTTCGTATACATCTTTTCTCCTCCTTATCAGGGTTTCTCAAACATTCCCTTTGCTCATAGCAAATTACTTATATCGTTATGACAGATTCGGTAATAGGCAGGCCAATCCAAACATGATATAGTGTTGTCAACGATGAAAAACAACAAAATTCACCGCATTCAACAAATATAAACCTTTTGATTTCCTTTAAAGCCCATAATAGTATTGCAATACCCTTTTTGTCAAGGAAGGGAATCAAAAGGTTTATCCCTCACAATTTCAATGCCGTAGGAAAGGAGACTTATCATGAAACATAATAAACCTGTATCTGTAACCACTTCCCGCTCCAAGAAAACCGTGTCACATCTGACAGAAGCGGAATCCAATCTCCTTCTTGCCAGAATCGCCGGACAGCTCGGCATAAGCGATGCCCGCAGCCTTCCTTATATGGCGGCATTTAGCGGTAACAAATAACAGATATACAGCAAAATACTGCTCATTATAAGTGCGGAGGCGATGACGCCAAAAAGGAGAGTCTGCCGGGACTCTCCTTTTTCATTCATTGATGGCGGTGACCTGTGCACGGATCGTGCAGGTTATCGTTTATAAATTTTATGACAGGCCGATAATTTCATCCACCGGCAGGGAGAGAATAATTCCTTTGGCCGGTGTCCGGCATCCGCACTTCTCGCTGATTTCCCGCATCACTTTTTTCTTAATCTCCCTGGGTACAATGATGCTCACAACCTCCTGCTCCTCCTGGATGGATACCCCCAGAAACTTTAAAGGTTCTTCCGGCCCCTGCCTCCGGCTCTTCATAATAGTGCCTCCGGTGGCTCCGGCTCTTCTGGCCGCCTCCATCACTTCTCCGCTGTATCCCTGGCTGCAAGCCGTAAGTATCATAGCATATGAAATATCTTCCTTCATATCCTCCTCATTCCTTTCCCCGTTCTCTTCTGCAATATCCGGCCGGTTCTCCTCCAGTTTTTTCAGCAGATAACTCTGGAGGCCGTTGATAGGAACTGTAAATGCAATTCCTCTGCCCTTTTCTCTGATTCTCATCTTCTCGTCCAAGTCCCGGAATATACCGTGGACTGAACTGCGCCGTACAAATCCGGTTGTGATTGCCCTGCTGATTTCGCTCAGACCGCATATTTCAAGAAATTCCGAATTGGCGGTACCTTTCCCCCTGAACTGATATCTGACCGGCACCCGGAAATCATCCAGTATTTTTAATACTTTTCTTTCCATAGGCATATCCGTAATAATCACCAGCATTCTCAATATATAACCGCAGCTTTGTCCCTCCATGCTTACTCCTCCTCCAGTTCGATAATCTCATAATCCGTGTCTTCAGGAACCTCAGTCTCCACCGGCTGCTTTGATTTATAAACGTACAGCAGGCCTGTCGCCTGGATGGCAATAATCGGCGCCAGCGCCACAAGCGCCACTACGCCGAAGGCATCGGTCGTAATGTTCCCGCCGACACCCGTACATGCGCCGATGGCCATCGGCAAAAGAAATGTGGATGTCATGGGGCCGCTGGCCACACCGCCGGAGTCAAAGGCAATGCCTACAAAAATGGGATCTGTCTTTCTCGCCATTATAAGAGCCAGGGTATATCCGGGAATCAGAATCCAATAGATGTTAACCCCGGTCAGAATCCTTATCATGGCCAGCCCCACCGCTGCGGCCACGCCAATCGAAAGGCAGCGGTTCATTGAATCCCTGGACACCGTACCGTTTGTAATCTCTTCCACCTGGTTGTTCAGTACCTGCACTGCCGGCTCCGCTTTTACAATGTAAAAACCGACCAGAATCCCCACCGGAACCAGCATCCATTTAAACGGGCCTCCGGCCAAATCCGCTCCAAGCCGGATACCGACCGGCGCAAATCCGGTATTGACGCCTGTAAGAAACAGGATTGTTCCGATTAAAGTGTATAATAGTCCCACCAGCATGCGCAGGATCTGTCTGCCCCGGTACTGTCTCGTAAACAGCTGAAATACCGCAAAAACCAGGAGAACGGGAAAAATAATCACCGATACCTCCTTAACGTATGTCGGCAGAGCGATGATAAACTGGCGGACCACATCCTGCATCGTGGCAAGTTCCACTATCTCAGTTATGGAATAGGATGCGTCCCCGGGATTGTAGAAAATACTCAGAAGCAATACCATCAGAATCGGCCCGATACTGCACAGGGCAACAAGACCGAAACTGTCACTGTCGCTGTTCTTATCGCATCTGGCAGATGAAAAACCGATTCCGAGAGCCATAATAAAGGGAACTGTCATAGGCCCTGTCGTTACACCACCCGAATCAAAGGCAATGGCCGTAAAATCGGCCGGCACCAAAAATGAGACGAGAAACAGAACAGGATATAAGACTATTAATATTTTCAGAAGACTGATATTCAGTAAAATTCTAAGAACTGCAATAATCATAAAAATTCCAACTCCAAATGCCACGGTCCATACAAGAACGGCATTTGGTACGGACGGAACCTGATTGGAAAGCACCTGCAGATCCGGCTCTGCTACAGTAATAATCATCCCCACGATAAAGCAGACCACAATTGTAATCGAAAGATTTTTTGTCCGCACCAGGTGATGGCCAACCCCTTCTCCCAAAGGCATCATGGATATCTCAGCTCCGAGCTGGAAAAACCCCATGCCTACAATTAAAAAACAGGCCCCGGTCAAAAACAATGCAATCGTCCCCACATCGATAGGCAGCAAAAATATACTCAGCAGCAATACGACTGCCGTAATCGGGAGGACTGTCGATAAGGATTCCTGAATCTTTTCTTTCAGCTTTTTATTCAAGTAGCCCTCTCCCTTCCAGTGAACGTCTTGTTGTTATAAGATATTCCGTTATTCTCCAGCAGTTTCTTCATTCCTTTCATCTGGAATTTCTTCATTTTCTTCCTATGCAGTTTTTATTTTCCACTAATTTGCGGCAGCTTTTTCCGGTGCCGACCTTCCCTATCACCGTCCTTTCTTTCTGTCTCAGTTAATTCTACTGCGATTAGCAAATTATTTCCGGGCCTTTATCCGCTAATTTGCTGTTTCTGCCGGTCTATTGTTATTTTTCCGGTTCAATTGTAGCTTCTGCATTTTTGTGATTATATTTGTTTTATTTTCTGATAATACATTTTACTTATTATCTGTTTCATATAATCATTTCTATTTAATTAAAATTTCTTCAAATTCGTCTCTTCTTACTCAAATTTTATCATATTTCTATTCACCTGTCCATGCGCAGATATAATTTGCCCGAGAGACTAAAAGGGCGGTAAAATACGCAATATGCGCATCTTACCGCCATCCGGCAGATATCCTAAACTCCCGAAAAGAGGCCCCAGGCAGGCTCTTTTAACTGATATAGAGTATATTAACATCTCCCAAAATCCTTTTAACCTCATCCCGCAGAAATGTTTCAGCTTCTGCCCTGGTATCTTCCCGATAACAGTATCTTCCTCTTCCCCGGCCGGTCATAAGCTCCTGATTATACAAATCCGGCGCTGCCGGGAACGCATCTGCATTAATAGCCCGGTGTATAAAGGAATATGTCATCAGGATAATTTCCAGAAACATCTGCTTCTTCATTTTTTCAGTCAAAGTTTCCTGCAATTCCTCCAGCAGGCCCGTATATAATTCCTTCCATCCCTCCGTCAATATCACGGGCGCTATTAACAGGCCGCAGGGATATCCGGCTTCACACATTTTATTGACCGCCTCGATCCGCTCATTTAGTCCGGAAGTTCCAAGCTCTATCTGCTTTATGATGGATTGCGGATTGACACTCATGCGGAAAATGATCTTTCCTCTGTGTTCCAGCGGAAGGAGGGGATCCACCATATCAAATTTTGTTGGAAATGTAAGTTTACCGGTTCCCTCCTCCGCAAATCTGGGAATTGTATACATCAGATTATCAGTAATTGTATTTTCCAGCACCAGATCGCTGTTACTGCCAATCTCAAATACCAACGGGCTGCTGTCCTTTCCCTTCTTGATAATTCGGTCCAGCATCTGTTCCCTGTTGACAAACAGACGCAGATAGGCGCACTTATTATAATTGCACACAAGATAACAGTACAGGCACATAGCCGTACAGCCGGATGATGTGTAAGGCACAAGATAATCGGACACTTTATGGTTTTCCACATATTTATGGGTTTTTCGAATACCGATGATTAAATTCCGCTTCATTTTTCCAAATTCAGAATTCGGTTTTTCCTGCATTTCCTTTATCGAATTATGGCTGGCAATGGGAAACCATGGCAGACCGGCATATTTTTCTTTCAGCTCTCTGCCAAGCTCATAGTTCAGACTGTCGGGCTCATAATAAACTGCATCGAATTTCATAATTTTCCTTTCTGTGCAACGGCTTGTCCTGAATTGCAAACCAGATAATCCGGCCTGCATATAACGATAGTATATGCCCTTTTGTGAAAATCATGAAAAGCACCCGTCTTTAAGCTCAAATCTGTATTAATCTTAATTCAATGCAAACCATTTCAAAGCCGCGTCACCGGCCCAGTAACCGGCTCCCACCAATACGAAATTCCAGATGAGTATTCCTCCTGCCGAGCTGATAGTATACAATAGAAAATCCATTTTCACTGCTCCGGCCGGAATTGAGATGATCGTACGCGTTACCGGAATCAATTTGCTTATAAACACACTCATAGCCCCCTTTTTACGGAGCATTTCAAGGTATTTTTCTATGCGCGTTCTTTGCCCCGGAAAGCGTTTCAAATACCATGGTATAAACAGGCCGCCTCCAAGTCTGCCCAAAAGATATAGGAGCCAGCTTCCCAAAAGACCGGCCAGAACTGTGATTATCATAACAGTCACAAAGCTGATTTTTCCTTTGGAAGCCCAAATGCCTGCAAGAGGCATGATAATTCCTGCCGGAAGTCCCGGAAGATTCATATATTCCAACAAAACTAACAGAAAAATAAATAATGCGCCGTATTGTAAAAAAATCTGAGTCAGCATTTGTATACTCATAATGAAACCTCCTTAAGCCAAGGCAAGCTTATCAGAAAAAAAGAAAGCGCGTCTCCGGGAAAATGGAAAGAAATAGAAAAGAACACTAAAAAGATTATATGAATTATTAACCTTATATAAAAATTTAAAAGACATGACGATTTACAGGCATAAGACCATATTCACCGACAACTGCTAAAGCCCGTTTAAACAAAACGCTATGTTTGTTTAAACGGGCTCATTTTATGCATTCACGCTTTGACGCTATCGGGTATCCTTACCGGAATGAACCGGCTTTATCTGACTCATTACGTCGCTTATACAAGCCGTATTACGGTAAGTGTGGCACCGTTGCCTGACTGTAGGACGGCTGCCCCCACCAGACCAAAAAGCTGGAGTGTAAGCGTATCGCCTGCCGTCAAGGCAGCGAAGGTAGTTGCTGCAAAAGAGCTGACCGATAAGGCCGGTGTGAAGGTAGATCCGCCCAGGGGCGTTCCGTTGCGCAGCACCCTCGTTGATAACAGCAGCGCTGCCGTCGTCGATACTCTGTAAGAAACCATATAGGTTCCTGTTGCCGGTACGGTAAATGTTGTATTTTGAGCAGTTGTCGTAAATCCGTCTAATACCTGGAAATCCGGCAGCGGTACGGCTGTTCCGCCCAGAATAACTGTTATTGTGTCTCCCGTCGAGTTGGTCGCGTTCATACTGTTGGCTGTCACGGAAGTTCCGGTCGCTCCGGTTGGGCCTGTTGCTCCTGTTGCTCCTGTTGCTCCTGTTGGGCCTGTTGCTCCCGCTGTTCCGGCTGCTCCCGTCGCTCCGGTTGGGCCTGTCGGGCCGGTTGCTCCTGCCGTTCCGGCTGCTCCCGTTGCTCCTGTCGGACCTGTCGGGCCGGTTGCTCCCGCCGTTCCGGCTGCTCCTGTTGCTCCGGTCGGACCTGTCGGGCCGGTTGCTCCTGCCGTTCCGGCTGCTCCCGTCGCTCCGGTTGGACCTGTCGGGCCGGTTGCTCCTGCCGGAATGGTAAACAAAAGCTCTACTCCGCTCGGTGTAACATTTTCATAAACTGCGGCCGGAGTTCCCGGTTCTCCCGTAATTGTTCCTGCTACCGTAACAGTCGGTGTCCTTCCGGTTGCTCCGGTAGCTCCCGTCGCTCCACGAAGGCCCTGAATTCCCTGCGGCCCCTGCGGGCCTGTGGCTCCGGGAATCCCCTGAGGTCCTCTGGCTCCGGTTGCTCCCCGAGGCCCCTGAGGTCCTCTGGCTCCAGGTTCACCGGGACATCCCCGTGGCCCCATCGGTCCCGGACAGCCCCGCGGCCCCATCGGTCCCGGACAGCCTCGTGGGCCTGTTGGCCCCTGACAGCAAACTCTTCCCGGACCAGGACAACATCTTCTCTCCGAATAGTCTCCTGTACTATTTCCCTGACATCTCAGGGACTGATTTTCCTCCTGCCCGGAGGAAGAAGACATATCCGGATTTCCACATCTTAAATTATTCATATCATCATAATTCATAATATCACATCCTTATTATTCAGCAGTTCATACTGCTAATAACAGAATATGCCATTGTCCTATAAAATGTGCAGGGCAGTCCTACCGGGAAAGCTCCTCATAATCCTCCCTGGTAAACCGATGATAGGTCAGACCAAATTCATCCGATTCCACACAATAAACATAAGGCTCAAAATCATCATTCTCAAAGCAGAACACACATCCCATACCTTCCGCTTCCCTGTCCTCTTCTCTGTAGCTTTCTCCATATTTATCAGCAAAATCGCTGAAACACCTCCGAACCCGTTCAAGCGAATGTTCTCCGTCCGATATAGCCGATAGAAAATTTTTCAAAAATTCAGGCTCCGGAATTTCTTCTGCAATGTAAGCACATCCCTTTTCAGGTATCTCAATGCAATAACGTTCACCCTGACATGAAAAAGCAGTTTCTCCCAATTGCGGATAAACTTCCCTGCAAAATTTCTCAAGCGCTCCATCCAGTTGCCTGCGCGTGGCAGACTGCTCTAAACCCAGCAGACTTTTAAGTGATTCAGCCGGATAATAAAGACCGATACTTTCATCCAGACTTCCAATTTTCATCTGCCATTCCTTTACCGTATCATATATATGCCTTTTTAAATTCTCCGTTCCCATAGCTCTCCTTTACAAATAACACGTTTCAATGTCGGTTTCCTGATTGCTGCTTTGTGTATAGCGCCAGACATGCTGCTAAAACGATCACTTCCGTAATCGGAAATGTGAGCCACACCCATTCAAGGCCCGCAAAATGCAGGAACCATGCCAGAGGAACAAGCAGAACCACCTGGCGAAGGAGCGTGATACAGATGCTTTCCTTCCCTCTGTTGATTCCCTGAAAATAAACGCTGAATATCAGGCCGAATGATGCAGGAATAAAGCTCAGGGCAATGATACGGAATGCCGTAGTCCCTATCATAAGAATCTCTTCCCGAGTTGAAAATATTGACAACAATGATTTCGGCATTATTATAAAAAAGGCAGTTGCCACAACCATAATAACGCTCGACATAACAATTGAATATCGAAGAACGCTCCTTGCCCGCTCCATCTTCCCTGCGCCGTAGTTATAGCTGATTAAGGGCAGAATTACCTGCTGCAAGCCCAAAAGAGGGATAAAGAAAAACGTCTGCAGTTTATAATAAATTCCCAGAACCGTTACCGCATCTTCTGAAAATAATTTTAGAATCAGGTTCAGTCCCACAATGTAAACCGTATATAACGACTGCAGCAATATCGACGGCATCCCGGCCTTCAGGATTCTGACACAGTTATGCAGAGTCACCCTGCCAAATGACGGGGAGTATCGTCTGATAAATCCAATCATCACGATTGCCATCGCCAGCCATTGTCCAAGCACAGTCGCAACGGCCGCTCCCCTTACTCCCAGCTCCGGGAAACCGCAATAGCCGAAAATCAGAAAGGGATCCAATACAATATTGAGGACAGCTCCTGCTACCTGAGCACACATGGGCAGAACCATATCACTTTTCGCCTGCAGCATTTTCGTGCCTGCTGCCTCCACAAACATCCCCAGAGACAGTGCAAAAATAATCTGGGCATATTGTATGCCATATTCCCTGACCAATTCCTGTTCTGATGAAATCTGATAATAAATCCGGATACCCGGTGTTCCTGCTGCTGCAAAAATCAGTGCTCCCATAATTCCAAGAAAAAAACCAGTCGAAATAATATCCTTCTGCGATTTGGTGTCTCCGGCCCCGTCCATTCTCGAAATCAGAATATTAATTCCGGCCCCTGTTCCCGTCGCCAAAGCGGTCATTAGCAGCTGAATCGGAAAAATAATAGAAAGGGCTGCCAGCCCCTCCGCTGAATATCTGGCAACAAAATAGCTGTCTACTATGTTATAGATGGATTGAATTAACAATGCCAGCATAACCGGTGCAGACAGTCTTATAAGTAATTTCCATACCGGTGTCTCTTCCATAGCCATACTGCATCTGCCTCTTTCTTTTCTGCTTTCTTTTCCTCTTTTATTCGTCCTTTGCCTGCTCTGCCCCGTTATAAACGCCAAATTTTGCGACATACTGCAGAACTTGCAGCTTTCCGCAAATCCTATAATTTTATTTAAGCTTGCTTCATTCTACCATACAGGACATAAAGTTTCCATCCTTTGCATTTTATTCCCGAATACAAAGAGCCAAAAAAGACTCCAACCAATTGACAGTGGTTGGAGTCTAAACGATTATAATTTCTTTTGTTTTCTGACTGTCAGTACGACAGTTCTTCCGTTTATATTTACTAATGTTATACTATACTATTATTTTATTACTATACTAATACGTTTAGTTTACCGTAACACTATATTGCTATATCAATATATTGCTCTAATTTATTCCTATAGTTTGATTAATAGTTACAGTACAGCTTAATGATTCTTATTCAATTGTTACATATTACATATTACTCAATACTTATTACTTATCGTTTATTCTTAATACTCTATACTGCTTTCTCTCTTTTCCTAATTATTTTTTTCTATCTTTCCGTACTACACTCAAATTCTTTTATTACATCAGTTACCGTATCTCTTTATTACCTCTGTTCCTGCCAGCCATCAGCTGGCTGATGTTCCATGTGGCCCATCTCCCATTCTACTTTCTAAACAATCGTTGGCAGTATGCTTTACCGCTGCTATTGTAATATGAGCTCTGGCAATCATCTGTAAATCTTCTTCCTTATAATGGATATTAAGTCTATACATTGGCATACTGTTCACCTCCTTGCTTATAATAGTCAGATTTAAACGATTTTTTCATTCTTTTTAATCAAATCAATCACTTAAATCCCCTTTATTATCTGTTTATAATTATACAACAAGATTCTTTGCGTGTCAATATCAAGCTCTGATTAATATTTCTTTTGCGTCAGCGGGCAGTTTCTATCTTCCCGGCCAGCGTCTGATAAAGCAGGGCCGGATTGATCGGCTTTGCCAGGTGTCCGTTCATTCCTGCCGCATAGGCCCGTACCACATCCTCATGGAACGCATCAGCCGTCATGGCAATGATGGGGATGTCGGCTGCCCTGGGATGTCCCGATTTACGGATCGCCTCCGCCGTCTGGTATCCGTCCATCTCGGGCATCTGCATATCCATCAATATCAAATCATAGCTGTCACCGGATAGTAAGAACTTTTCCAGGGCTATCTTCCCGTTTTCCGCATAATCCACGGTAATGCCGGTCATTTTCAGCAGCTCCACCGCAATCTCCCTGTTCAGCTCGTTATCTTCCGCCAGGAGTACATGGCGGCCCGCCAGTTCCGGATGCTCCGACTGGGGGCCCTCCTCCGGCAGCATCACCGTTCTGCTGATCCCCGTCACCGAAAGCAGGGTATTATACAGTGTGGACGCAAAAATCGGCTTTGCCAGAAACGCATTTGCCCCGGCCAAACGTGCATTCTGCTCTATAGTGCCCCAGTCGTAAGCTGTTATAATAATAATTGTTGTGTCCGGACCTGCAATCTCCCTTATTCTTTTTGTCACTTCAATCCCGTCCATATCCGGCATCTTCAGGTCCACCAGGCAGACATCATACTCTTCCCCCATCTGATGGGCAATCCTGACTTTCTCCACGCATTGCTCTCCGGTCAGAACCCAATCGGAACGTATCCCCAGATTTTTCAGAAGAAGAGATGCATGGATGCAGCTGTTGCGATCGTCATCCGATACCAGCACCTTCAGTGACTCCATGGCAGGCGGCTTTTGTTCCTCCGTGTTATCACTGCTTTCCGGAATGTCAAAGTCCAGTTCCACCGAGAAAGCAGTCCCCTTCCCCAATTCGCTTTTCACGGAGATTGTTCCGCCCATCAGCATCACCAGATTCCTGGTAATTGCCATTCCAAGACCGGTTCCCCCGAACTTCTGTCCGGCAGCCACACTCTCCTGTTCAAACGGAGTGAACAGGCGTTTCATAAATTCCCTGCTCATGCCATAGCCGGTGTCGCAGACCGTAAAGCCCAGGCGCACCCGGCTGCGTTTCCGCTGTATCTGCCTTATTTCCAAACGGATCGTGCCGCCCTTCGGCGTAAATTTGAGTGAATTGGACAGCAGATTCAGAAGAATTTGGTTCAGCCTCATCGCATCCCCAATCATAACCGTCTCGGTCAGCTCAATCAGCGGTACGGTAAAGAGAAGCCCCTTTTCAACCGCCTGAGGATAGATAATGGAGGTGATGGATTCGGCAACCGTCTTCAAGTCAAATGCCTCATGCGCAATTTTCATTTTCCCCGCATCAATTTTTGACATGTCCAGTATATCGTTGATCAGAGACATGAGATGCTTGGAAGAATACCCAATCTTCTCCAGGCAGCCGGCCACTCTCTGGCGGTCTTCAATATAGGCTCCGGCAATTGTTGTCATCCCTATTATGGCATTCATGGGCGTCCGGATTTCATGACTCATTCTGGATAAAAAATCGGTCTTAGCGTGATTGGCCCGTTCCGCCACAGCCAGAGCGTCCTTTAGCGCCTCCGTCTGCTCCGTCAGTTTTTTCTGCATTCTGCGAAGCTGAGTCACATCTGTGATGTCAATAAGAATTGCAAAATAAACAGGGCCTCCGCCCTGCCAGTCCACACAGCCTGCATTCACCTGCAGCCAGAATGTCTGGTCCCTGAGATCTCTGACCTGCACAACAAAATGCAGCGGTTCTCCTGACAGTATATTTCCCTTTTGTTCACTTATAACCTCCGCATTATCCAATAAATTCCTACGGTACAGTTCATCTGTTCCCCTGTCCCGAACCTCTCCGAAGTGTTCGAGATACCTGTCATTTGCATCAAGCAGAATCAAATTAAAATCATCCTCTGTTTTTTCCACCCGGTACTTTGCCACAAATCCCGGCAGATTTTCATAAGTAACCGACTGCTCCCTGCGTATCCTGACCACATTATCAATATTCGTCAGCACAGAATAAGCGACCTGGTAACCATCTATGTATTCATCTGCAAATTGAGTTGAAAACTGCACCCAGACATAATCCCCGTTTTTCTTCCTGAGCCGTGAGACCATCTGATAGCCGCTCTGTCTGTCCTCTATTGCCTTTAAGACCGTCTGTGTAAGCTTCTTCCACTCTTCCGGAGCATCCGCGTAATACAAATCCGGCCGGTTATGGAAACGTTCTTCATACTCCTTTTTAGGCCAGCCGATCAGTTTATAATAAAATTCATTTGCCCAGATAAGGGTAAAGTGCTGATCCAGCAGATGCTTACTGACGCTGACCCCCATCAGGCGCATCAGCGTTTCATATTCATAGCCGGCAGATGCTGCCTGCATATCATTCTTTTCTATTTTTACCGCTTTATCCGGCTCTTCCATCTGTTGATTCCTCCCGTTTTGAAGCCACCTTGTTCATGTACGTCTCTTTTAGAGCATATCACAAAAGCTTCAAAAGCTCAATGTACTCCTGGCCTTTTAATCGGGATAATGATAAAATAATGATTGTATTGTAATCATCTGCATAAGTTCAGAACAATGGAGGTTCAAAACCTTTGAACAAGAAGCATCAAATCTCAAATCTGATATACGATTTTTTTGTAATGCGTTTTCAATTCAGGCATTACAGGTATGGGGTAACGCTCCCCTCCATCGATTCAATCTGCCGGGAGTTTAATGTCTCACAACAGACTGTAAAAGCTGCTTTCCGGCAGTTACGTGAAGATGGCTTCATCGACATGCACAACGGCAGGCCTACCAGAGTGATTTTCCAGCAGACTGAGCAGGCGTTTCATGAATCCGTTCAAAGCTTTTATTCGAAGCGCACCGCTGCTTTCCCGGATCTGTTTGAAACATCTGCCCTGATTCTCATTCCAGTTCTCATGGAAGGGCTGCGCCGCACCAGTCAGCAGGATCTAATACAGCTCAAGAGCTTTTTAAGCCGGGCAGATACGGATGATGCCCTGTATTTCTTCTGCTATATTCTGCAGAAGCTGGAAAATCCTCTGATTATCAATCTGCATTGGGAAATCTCTTTTTATACGGGACTGATATTTTTTGACAGAAATATTGATGAAAATATTTACAGCAGAAAGCTGGTAGAAAAAGGAATTGGGGAAATAATTGACTGCACAATGAACAGGGACTGGGACAGGCTCCGCAGCACGCTCTTTGCTTTCCAGAAAAACACCACGGAACGGGCTATTAGTTACATCACGCGGAATATAACACCGGCCGCCGGGCAAATTCCATTTATCTGGAGAATTTATTATGGCCGCCCTCAGATTTGTTACAGTCTTTCGCTGCGGCTCCTGCATGAAATCTATCTGGGTAAATACCGTGAGACGCCATATCTTCCTTCCTATGAGAAAATGGCCAGAGAATATCAGGTTTCCGTCAGTACCATGCGCAGGACCATTGATGTGCTCAGCCGGTTCAGGGCAGTGGAATCAGTCAACGGAATCGGAACCCGCGTATGCCCGGCCAGTACCGAAACTCCCGATTTCTCAACACCTGCCGTCCGGCGCAATCTTGCCCTTTTCTTCCAGGTATTTGAATTAATCATCCTTTCATGTGAAGAAGCCGCCTGCGCCACTTTTCTCCGGCTCACGCCCGACGAGAAAAGCAGCCTGCTTTGCAGGCTGGAAGAAAACCTGCGCTCCGGCAGATGTGCATTTTCACTGTGGCACATTCTCCTTTGTATCGCAATGTACTGCCCCATAAAAGGGTGCCGCCATATCTATTCAAAAATATACGGGCTTTTTCTCTGGGGCTATCCATTAAGGACTTCCCATAAAGAAACGGCCTGGCTTGAAAAGGCTGACGAGGAATTTACTAAAGCAATAGCGGAGTGTATCGGGCAGAACCGCTTCCGGGAATGCTCCCTGATTGTCAGGGAAATGACCATCCGCCTGTTCCACAGGGCTGAAAATTATCTGCTCAGCCATAGTATACAGGAGGATGAATTGCGACTTTCCCCGGCAATCCGGATGATGATACCGGGAGAATCAGGAACGTAATTCCAAACCGACGGTGTAAATGGCAGTAAACACACGGTCTGTACGGCGCTCTCAGCGGCCGAGGGTGCCGTACAGCCTGACCAGCCATTTCCAGGTGCCGGGAAACTTATCAAGAATTGCCTGCCTTATCTCCACTGAGGATACGCCGTTCTTCAGTGGAAATGCGACAGTCCCCCTGACCTGATCGCCGATGGCAATCACACCTCTGGCCGCTCCTCCGGCCGCTACCCTGGATGCGGCGGCGCATCCGCCGAGTGAATAAACGCCAAGTGCCAGACCGCCGGCTGCAAAATATCCAACCGCCAGGCCGCCCAGCGCTATGGTTCCGATTGACATCCCTCCCACGGAGAGCAGCAATGCAATTGAAAGTCCTCCAATCGAGACAATTCCTCCCGATAATCCTCCAATTGAAATGATTCCGGCTGATAAACCGCCTGTGCTTATAATTCCGACCGCACAGTTCCCCACCGCTATCACTCCTTTTGCACGGCGCAGACCTCTCCCCACATTAATATGAACCAGCGGCAGTCCCCAGAATGTGGTTTTACTCTTATATTCATAATTCCATCCGGTCTCATGAATATATGCAGGCGCCGTATCCTTGCGTTCCTCTATCCCTATCAGCCGGTCAACTGAGATTTCAAATAAACTGCTTAATTCTATCAGCTTCGCAAGCTCCGGTGTGGTGTCACCCGTCTCCCATTTTGATACGGTCTGCCTCGTCACACCGATCTTTGCCCCAAGCTGTTCCTGTGACCAGCCTCTCTGTTTTCTCAGTTCCATTAATTGCTCTCTGAATTCCATATGATTTACCTCCGGCCGTTTTTATTAGTCGGCAAAATTTCTCAGCCAGCAAAATCATACTATTTTTTGTTAACTATTTCTACCATTTGCAGCAGGAAATCTGTCAACCAGACTTAACATTATGGTAAAATTCCCTTATGTCATATGAAATTCCGTTCATTTTTACTTCCAGAGCTTACATTGTTCAATTCTTCTTCCATTATCCCCCTGGTTCTCGTCATATGCAAATTGTTTCAGTAAATCACAGGGAAATTCACCGCAGTGGCCGCAGTGTTCCTTTTCTTTTGATTCACAACAGGCCTTAACCGGGCAGCTCTCACCCCAAAATGGTTTCTTAATATGTACGCATCCTCCGCAATTCATCTGAACCTTATATTCGCATTCACTGCATAACAGCCCGCATCTCGATTCAATCATTTCCTCTTCCTCCTTTGTTTTTCCACTATATTATCAAATGGAACATGACAGGTGTATGGCATGTTGCTTCGGACTGTTTTATGCGGAAACAGCAGCTGTCAACTCACTCTGATGACAGCTGCTGCTTTAATCAAACCGTTATTCCCATTAAAGGGCCATCTCGTAAATACGGCGTACGTCCTGCTTATCAAGCGGCACAAAGCCATAAGCCAAACCGCCGGCCGCGGCTTTCATTGCCATCACATCGAAATGTGTATCATCGATGTCAAGCTCACTCAGATGCGACGGCATTCCTATCGAATCGAAGAACTCCCTCGTCTTTGTGATAGCCTGCCTGGCAATCGCCATATCCTCCTGTTCCGGATCGATCCCCCACACATTTACGCCATATTCAACAAACCGCGGGAGAGTCTCCTCGCGAAGAACATATTGCATCCAATACGGCGTGAGCAGGGCCAGTCCGGCTCCATGGGTGATATCGTAGAATGCACTCAGTTCATGCTCCATTGGATGCACCGCCCATGCGGCATCTTCCCCGTAACTGATCAGCCCGTTAATTGCCAGGCTGGACGCCCACATCAGATTCGCACGCGCCTCATAGTTATCCGGTTCCTCCATGGCAACCGGCGCATATTTAATGCATGTCTTAAGAATGCCTTCTGCCATCCTGGCCTGAAGGTAGGCTCCCGGCACCCTGTTGAAATAATTTTCAAAGGTATGGCTCATGATGTCTGAAGTACCGCAGGCGGTCTGGTATTTTGAAACGCTGAATGTGTATTCAGGATCCAGAATTGAAAATACCGGTTTCGTAATATCATTTCCGGTTCCCCATTTTTCATTTTTCTCCATGTCCGATATGACTGCAAAGCCGTCCATCTCGGAACCGGTTGCCGCCAGAGTAAGAACGGACGCAACCGGAAGCGCTTTCGTTATCTTACGTGCATCCAGCACAAGCTCCCAGGCATCCCCTTCATAGCATGCGCCGGCAGCTATAACCTTGGCACAGTCAATCGTGCTTCCACCGCCCACTGCAAGGACTCCCTCGATGCCCTTTGCACGACAGATTTCAATCCCTTTGCGCACCGACTGAATACGCGGATTCGGCTCAACGCCCGGCAGCTCGGATACTGTCACGCCGGCCCGGTTAAGCTCATCAATCACCTGATCATAAAGACCGCTCTTCTTGATACTGCCCCCGCCGTAAACAAGCAGGATGTTCTTTCCTATGGCAGTTATCTTATCTCCTAATACCCTGATTTTCCCTTTACCAAAATAGATGTCGGTCGGGATGTGATAATTAAAATTCTTCATGGATTCTTTTATCCTTTCTGCGAAATGAATTGCTGTATTCATTATAACAAACCGGGTATTTTAATTCAATATGCAATCCGTTTCATGACGCATGGGGCCTACGCGGAAATAAAATGCGAAACCGCATGCCGTCCTCCATATTTTCCATGGCATAGGGGAATTGATGGAGTTCCAGCACCATGCGTACGATGGCAAGTCCCAGACCGCTGCCTCCGGTTTCCCTGTTCCTGGACTGCTCCCTTCTAGTGAACGCTTCAAACAGGTCCGCAATCTCCTGCTCCGGTATATGGACTCCGGTATTCTCAACCGTAAACTGCACGCCCTGGTCCGTATCCTCCACCCGAATATGGATTTTTTCCCCAGCCGGCGAGTAATGGTAGGCATTACTGAGCAGATTGCCGATCACTTTTGCAAACAGCCTCCTGTCGGCTGAAATTATCCTTCGGGGTTCTATTTCCGTGATGATATCCATGTTTTTTTCAGAAAAGAGGTCTGCAAAATCCTCCAAAATTCCTGAAATAAGGGCCGGTAAATCAAAGGTTTCAATTTGTGCCGTAAAACCGGAAGCTTTCATTCTTGTGACAGTCAGAATCTCCATCACAAGCTGCTCCATCGAACAGGTAATCTCAAATGACCGTTTTAAATATTTGTCTCGGTCTTTATAGCCGCCGACAAGATAAAGCATTCCCTGAAGCTGCCCCTTTAATATCGTGATTGGCGTCTTTAATTCATGGGAAACCGCAGAGAAAAATGCAAGCTGGCGGCTCTCGAGCTCTTTTTCTCTCGCCACATCCTCCAAAAGCATGGCATTTGCATTTTTCAATTCGTCCAGGGCCGCCGACAGCCGTCCGGAAAGCTCATTTGCAAAGTGTAAATACCGCCATCCACAAAAAGCCTTGTTTCTTTAAATTTCTCATATGCAATTCTCCTTTACAGTATTTTTGTCTGCATGCACAGTATATCAAGGCAATTTGTAATCCTTATATCTTTCATATGTTTTTTATGTGTTTTTTCATAATCTGCAATAACACTGCATAATTGAATTGTAACATATACGTCATCCCATTTCCATTCAATCGCTCTATAACAGAACAAAAAATGCCATGAAACACGGAATTACCAGTATTTCACGGCATCAGTGCCAATGTGTGTTTTGTACAACTCTTCCGGGCGGCAGCAGCACATTTACCGCTGCCAGTCACGTACCCCCTGTATATGAAGGAAACGCGCTTTTTCATAAATGTAAGTGTCAAGCGGCCTCATATATGCATCAAAGCTATGGGCCGCCACATAAATTCGACCCCCGTTTACGGCTACAATTACAGGGCTGTGATAAAAGCCCTTTTCTTTACTGCCCAACTGAACAATATCTCCCGGCTGCACGCCTGTTTCATCCGTTACAACGGCATATGGCCCGACTGATTTATTTCCCACAAGGAAATTATATAAATACGTAACACCCGTCCAGCTTGCCGTCCTGTCTGAGCTGCTGTTATAGTACCACCCTGTTACCGGCGTATAGTTCATCACTTTGCTTCCGGCATAAATACATTGGGATGCAAAATTCGTACAGTCTCCCCCATAATGTTCAAAATCCAGATATCTGGGGTTTCTGCCCATTGCCCACTGTTTTGCGTATTGTAACACTTCATCCCTGCGATAGCCGGTTTCCCTTGTCATGCTTTGCGACCTGCGGTGTGCTTATTTATATTATAATATGGCGGCGCTGCCCTCTTCGTTAATTTGCGTTTCAGCGCCGTTTTATTTGACTGTCTGTCCTGCTAATTCCCGGCGAAGAGCAGGCATAACCGTTTGGATATAGGCCAATGCAAAATCTTCTGAAGTAATCCAATCCTCGACGTTTCGCTCCGTGAGTATCACCGGCATCCTGTTATGCACATCGGCAATCGAATGATTGGCACCGGTCGTTAGGATAACAAACCGGTTCTCATCTTTAAATTCATTATATATTCCGGCCATATAAAGAACTCTGCTGTCAGGCAGATTAAACCGGTATTTTATCTTTTCACCTTGCTGCGTCCATTCAAAGAATCCGGTGCTGGGAACCGCGCATCTGCGGCCGTGCAGGCTTTTGCGAAACATGGGACGCTCTCCTGCGGATTCCGATCTGGCATTGATTATGACTCCCTTCGCCGCTCCAAAACGGGGAAATCCCCAGGTACTTAACTCAGGCCTGATCTCCCCATCCATACGGCAGATAACCGGCGCCGTGTTGGTCGGATAAATCTCGCCCTTTTTCATCTCATTTCCCGGATACCTTTCGTCCAGGGATTTAATAATCCGCATGATTTCTTTATCCTGTTCCTCCGTATAAAGGCTGTATCTTCCGCACATGGCAAATTCCTCCTGATTCCGATCTTAACTCTGGCTTTTCAGGAAAGCTTCCGGATAAATCGTATGCTCCGCAACCGGATCCAGGCGGGACAATTTGGCATCTGTCAGCATAATTCCCCGCTGTACTGCATAGTGGCCGAATTGACGGCGTATCAGATCGATTGAGCGCTCCAGACTTTCCTGTTTTTGGTCTCGTTGTACATCTTCTAAAAATGAGAGCTGCCGGTATTCCTTGCGTGTCAGACTGCAGGCCCTCACCCCCAGGCTCCTTACCGGATTCTCAGGTGCATTCTTTTGGAACAATTCGAATGCTTTTTCAAATATTGCCTGCGAGGTACAAGAGGGAATAGACAGCCTGCCCTGCCGTTCGTATGAAAACAGGGAATTGTCCCGTATGCTGATTTGAACGCTCCGGCAGTAAAAATTTTCTTTCCTCATGCGTTCCGCCACGCTTTCTGCAAGAATGTATAATATTATTTTTACATCGTCAGCACCGGTCAAATCCCGCGGGGCCGTCGTACTGTTCCCGATTGTCTTGATAATACGGCGTGAGTGGACATGCGAAACCGGTGACTGATCAAGTCCATTTGCAAAGGCCCAGAGCATAATCCCGTTCTTTCCAAGCAGTCTTTCCAGGAAATGCACATCGCTGCAGGCCAAATCCCCGATGGTCCTGATCCCGTACTTTAGTAATTTTAAATACGTGGCCCTGCCTACATACAACAGCATATCGGCAGGTAAGTGCCAGATTTTCTCTTTAAAATCCTGTCCGATTACCGTGGTTGCATCCGGCTTTTTCAGGTCGCTGCCAAGCTTTGCGAATATTTTATTATAGGAAACTCCGACACTGGCCGTTAATCCCAGCTCTGTTTTAATGGTATTTCGGATTTCGTCTGCAATTACTTTTCCGTCACCAAACAGACGTGAGGAGGCGGTCACGTCCAGCCAGCACTCATCCAGCCCGAATGTTTCGATTTTATCCGTATATTCTCCATAGATTTCATGTGCAGCCTGCGACATCTCAATGTACCGCTCATAGCGCGGCGGCGTTAAAATAATATCCGGGCATTTCTGTCGGGCCATCCATAACGGATCCCCGGTTACAATACCATACTTCTTCGCCTCGTAATTCTTAGCCAGCACTATACCGTGCCGCGCCTCCTGATCTCCGGCAACGGCTACCGGCTTTCCGCGCAGGCCCGGATTGTCCAGGCACTCTACTGAAGCATAAAAATTATTCATGTCGGAATGAAGGATGATTGGCTGCTCCATATTTAGCCGCTCCTTGCAGATTGATAGGCTTATTATCTGATAATATCTGGATTTTATACCGTGGAATGCAGATTGATCTGAATTCAGTATTATCTTGCCAAATCCATTCCTATCGTTTATAATCATTCTATGGAGACATAGCTCAGCTGGGAGAGCATCTGCTTGACGTGTAGAGGGTCGCAGGTTCGAGTCCTGTTGTCTCCATTCTGATAAGATATAAAAGCTAATGATGGCCTGCACGCACTGCGTACAGGCCATCGCCAGTTAATATAATAAAAATTACCTTAATTCAGAACAATTGCATTGACTGCTTCCACCAGATCCACCACATAGTTTCTTGCCACAAGGCATACAGGCGTTCCGTCAACCACTGCAAGACAATCGTTCCCATCATAACGGTAGAAATCCATCTGCACTTTGGGATAATTATCATTGTCCAGATAAACCGTCAGGCTGATTTCTTCTTTCTGTGAAGGCTGCTCCCGTGTGAAACTGTCCGCTTTCAATTGCTTCAGCGCATCGAAGAAGCCTGAGGACTCTAATTTTTCCTCCTTATAATACCAGGTTCTGTCACCATCCTCTTTCTCAGATGTGAGCGTATAATTTTCCCCCTCCAGAGAAATGTCCACCTGATAAATATCGGCGAAATCGGCGGAAAGAATTTCCTGGTGGCGGAGTGCATTGTAAGATACATCGACGAGTTTCTTATATTCATCCGAAGTAATCCTGTAGACGATTTTTGATTGTCCTACTCTTACATAGGCAGTAATTTCTTCATTTTCGGACTTATCCTCCGGTTCTGCCGCTTCTCCATCCATTGACTTTCCGGCAGAGGCTTTCTCTGCTGCTTTTTTCTCCTCCGGATCACGCCCGACATTCAGAATAAATGTTTCCTCGTTTTTCTCTTCTGCCTGCCCGGTATTCTCCGTCTGCGGAATATAATCGACTGACACCGTAAGCTCCGGCTTATCTAAACCACAGTCCCTAAGTTCCTCGTCCGTGGCATTATACGTTACGTAATCCGTTGGATTCAGGCGGCTGACTGTATCAAGATAGCTGTTAACCCTGGATGTATCAAGCGGAAGGTAAGCCCCGTCCTGCTCCATAAAGTAAACGTCATCCTTGCAATAGCTGAGGCTGCTGTCCTCCTGATATCCAATCTGATAGTTTTCCGCTCCTGTAAACTGTATCCCCGTCACTTTATCAAACTGCGGTATTTCATCTTGTTTAATCATGTCGCTCAGCGTTGCATCAAAGTAGTCCAGCGGATCCTTTTTCACAAGATATACATTCCCGTCCCCAATCGAAACATACCTCTCCGAGTCCATCTTGCTGAAATCCCCAAGCAGGATCTCATAGCTCTCGTCGTCCGTTTCAAGATGAATCGTGCAGACAGGCTTATCCAGGCCGTATTGTCCAAAATCCTCCACATCCTCAATGATAAATGAAACCCCGAATTCGCTGAACAGATCCAGACGCTCATTTATTTTCTCTTCATCAACCGGAAACGCTCCATCCCCATCGTAAAGCCATTTTCCGTCTTTGTGAAAGGCGAGGGTTTCGGAATTATATTCCCAGGAAAGCGATTTCACCGTGTCACCCGGCAGCTCTAAAATAATTTCATCGCTGTTTTTTATCTTTTCCTTGTGCACCTCATATTGACTGACTCCAAATGTGATCAGGCAGACCGCCAGCAATGCCCCAAGTAATACGGAAAGTTTTTTAGACCGGCTCATCTTTTCTCCTCCTTCTTACTACTACGCAGATACCGATACCGAGATACAGCAGCGGGAATACGCCAATCATCACCGTTTTCAATAGAGAGGCTGTGGAATCACTGATGGTAAGGTAGTTGTAGTTGAGTGATTTGCTGCGGATCGCCACCGCTTCGCTCTCACCAATCAGTGATGATAATGCATTCATGCCAAGATCCAGATTTGCCCCGGATGAATAGGCATTATACATATCGTCCAGGAAATGGGACGACGTAAACCAAATCATCTGCCCGTCATTTCCGCACGCAACGGATACCGCCACGGCGAAAGGTCCGTCTGTATCCCCCTCCTCTTTCTCATAGGTGGTCAGGCCGTAACCGTCCGTTTTGCTGAATGCCGTTTCCGATGTGGTCAAAAGCTCCGTTACCTCTGCCGAATCCGCTCCCTTGACCGTCAGCCCCTGGGCAATGGGAATAATAGAATAATAATGTTCCTGGATCAGAGGATCGGTAATCTCACTGCTTTGAAGATTCGGCAGCAGGATATACGGCGCCTGGAACGCATAATGTCCCCGGTCGGTCTCCACCACGATCCCCTCTGCCGCTTCTACACCGTAGTCCTCCAGTAAACTATAGAGATTTTCCAGTGTTCCGTTCTCAACCGGCCCGGCCAGTACCATCAATTTTCCTCCGCCCGATACGTATTTGGCCAGCAGGTCTTTTTCCTCTCTGGAAATATCACTGGCCGGCGCATAGATTAGGACACAGTCCGCCTCTTCGGGGACAGAATCTTCTGTGAGCAGGGAGAAAGTGGTTAACTCCATGTTTTCCTTTTCTATCTGGTCACTGAACGCCTCCGGAAGCTCAGCCTCCCCATGCCCCTCCAGAACATACACCTGGGGCATTTCCTCATTGACAACATAATCGATGGCGGATGTAATTGCACCCTCGCCGTCGAATGAAGCATTATAGGAGTAGGATGTCATATTCGGCTCATAGAGATAAATATCATCATAACCGATATACCGGCTGCGGTCGCCGCATTCTACAACGAGACTGTTATTGGCAACCGTTTCCGATGTGTACTGTGCCGCAAAAGTCGGGTAAACATCAGGATTCTTCTTGACAACCTTAATATGATCCGACAGGCTTTCATATTTATTAAGCAGGTTTTCGATTACATCGTCTTCCGCATCAGATTGCACGATCCAATAAATTGTCACATCCTTTTCCAGCGCATTGACCACTGCCTTGGTATTGCTTGTAATTGAATAAAGCTTTGTGGAACTGATGTCATATTTGGTCACTGCCGCAGGAAGTACTGATGCCAGAATATTAATAACAATAAGTATCGCCAGTACGACAGCCGTGATTGCCAGGGAATAAGAGCCGCCCCGAAGAGCAATCCTGTTTCTTCCCGGCCGTTCAGGCTTTTTAAGGAGTTCATGCTTTTTCATCAGTTATACCTCCTTTTTTCAAGGGACTGCACGGACAGGAATAAAAAGAACACGATTACCGATATAAAGTAAACAATGGATGTAAAATCAAATACACCGTTTACAAACGAATAAAAGCGTTCAAAAAGTGATAACCGGTTCATTATCTTCGGCAGAAGCCCTTCAAAACTGCTGATATCGACAAAACCGGCAATCCCGATAATGATAATGAGCAGCAGGCTGACCGAAAATGCCAGGCCTTCATTTCCCGTCAGGAAGCGGATAACAAGGCCCAAAATAACGGCCAGGGCACACAGGGAGATGACAGAGCCCATGGCGGAGGCAGATATATGTTCCGCCAGGCTGACGCTGTAGTAGTTAAACAATATGACGGGGATGGCAATTCCTGCGGCAAATCCCTGATTTTCGGTCAGCGAGGAAATAAAAGTGCCGACGGCAATCAGAGCGGCGCCCATGATAAAAAATGCCAGCAGAGAGCCATAGGATGTCATCAGATACACATCCCCAAACTGCGCAAAAATCAGCGGATACAGGGACACGATGCACAGCGGAATAAAAAATACGACCAGCAGTGCCAGATATTTACCCACAACAACCTGGGAAGTTGTAATCGGAAGGGAATATAAAAGCTGGTCTGTCTTCTGCTTTCTCTCCTCCGCTATGACGCGCATCGTCAAGATTGGTACAATCACTACAAAACCAAGGCTCACAAATTGCAGTACATATTCAAAATTGGACACTGCCGCCTGAATATTGTAAAGCATAGCCCCAATCCCTACAAAAACCAGAAGAAATGCACCAAAAATATATGCGGTTAATGAGTGAAAATAATTGGCAAGTTCATGTTTAAGTACAGCTGTCATTCGTCCGTTCCCTCACTTTCTGCACTGTCACTTCCGGAATTTTCAGCGTTTCCGGCCTCTTGCATGTTCCCGGAATTTTCAGCGTTCCCAAAATCTTCAGCGCTCCCGGAATCTTCCGTTTTTCTGAAATCTTGCGTGTTCCCGGCATCATCAGCCACTGCCGGAATATCCTGCTCTTCCCGGTCACCGCTTCTCTCAACTCCGGATTCGCCTTCGGTCAGTTCAATAAATACATCCTCCAGATTGGCTTTCTTTGAAGTCATGCTCAAAATTGCCTTCCCCTCGGCCGCAAAGGCAAAAAAGAGCCGGCGGCAAATGTCGCGTGAATTGCTGTCCTCTGTTTTTGCGTGAATCTCAACGGTCCCGTCTCCTTTATCCTCAAAGGTCCACTCTGTGACAGATTTCATTGCAGACAGAATTCTTGCGGCATCCTCCCCGGTGGCCTCTGCCGTAAAAGTTATGCCGTTTGATGCCAGCATCAGCTTTTCCAGATTTTCCGGTTCATCAAATGCAGCCAGCTTTCCTCTGGCGATAATCAGGACCTTGCCGCAGACGGCCTGAACCTCTGAAAGAATGTGAGAGCTTAAAATAACGGTATGGGTCTGCCCGAGTTCCTTTATCAGATCACGTATCTCGATGATCTGGATCGGATCAAGTCCTACGGTCGGTTCATCAAGTATAATAACCTTCGGATTCCCGAGCAGCGCCTGGGCGATACCGACTCTCTGCCTGTAGCCTTTTGAAAGCTTGGAAATCAGCCTGTTCTTGACTTCGTCAATCCTTACCTGGCCGATCACCTCCTCCACCTGCCTCTGCAGCTCCCGTCCTTTTAACCCCTTTGCCGCGCCAACGAATTTCAGATATTCCACCGGTGTTTCATTCATGTAGAGAGGCGGCTGTTCCGGAAGGTAGCCTATGAGTTTTTTTGCTTTTTCAGGTTCTTCAAAGATATCGTGGCCGTCGATTATTACTTTCCCCTCCGTGGCCGACAGACATCCGGCCATAATATTCATAGTAGTCGATTTTCCGGCGCCGTTTGGTCCTAAGAAGCCGTACACATGCCCTTCATCAATTTCAAAAGACAAATCGCTGACAGCCATGAAGTCACCGTAACATTTGGTCAAATGCTCAACTGTTATCATAGCAAACCTCCTGAATTTTTTTGTTTTTTCTCAGTCTGAGAAGATTACTGCACATAATATCATCAGCTATTATAAAAAGTCAGCCTGAAATGTACTTGAAATGAAATGTGAAAATTCTACGAACAATTAACAGTCAGACAGCAAAGAAAGACACATTACAACAATATTATTGTAATGTGCCTTTCGCGTTGAAACAGATAATCCGTACCGGAACGTGCCGGGTTATCGTAAGATTAAATAACCACTGTAAAAATAATTGTTTTCCCATCCGTACTGTTCACCGTAATCTTACCGCCATGCGCCTCCACGATAGCCTGAGCCATGGACAGCCCGATTCCTGTGCCTCCGGTGTTAGTGGATCTGGATTCGTCCGGACGGTAAAAACGGTCGAACAGGCGCTCCAGATCCGTTATCCCCTGAAGCTCACAAGTGTTAAATACCTTCATGCAGATTCGATTGTGGCTGCGGTAAATATCCAGCCGGATTTTGCCGCCCTCATCGGAGTATTTCAATGCGTTGTCCAGAAGAATGGATAATAACTGCTGAATCGAATTTCTGTCTGCCTCCATCTCCAAACGGTCCTCTATGTTCTGGATATACGTTTTTCCGCCTGCTTTTGCCAGCGAAGCAAAAGGCTCCGCGATTTCCCAGGCAGCGTCACTGAGGGAAAATACCGTCTTATCGTAAATTATCATCTCTTCATCCAGTCTGGAAAGCGTCACCAGGTCACTTACCAGACGGGTCAGACGGGCTGTCTGCTTTTGTATATTGGCAATCCATTCATCCCCTTCATACTCCATAGCGGCGATATCCGCACTGGTTGCAATGGAGGTCAGCGGTGTTTTCAGCTCATGTCCGGCATCCGTGATAAACCGCTTCTGACGCTCTATATTCTTCACATAAGGCTGTATTGCCCGGTGGGATAAAATCATGACTAGCAGGAAGACAACCAGCAGGCTGACAATGCCTATGCCAACCGATACAATCAGTAACGACTCCATAAACTGCAGGGCGTTGGATGCGTTCAGAAAAACGAGGATTATTTCTCCCTCCTCCCGGCTTACACAGTAGCGGTAATCTTTAAAGTAACCTTTTACCTTTCCTTTAGCCAGGATTTCCTCCGTATAATTCCGCGCTGTCTCCTCATCGACCGAAGAGATATACGCTCTGGATATTACCGTCACATTATTATCACTGTCGCAGCGGACAATGAAAAAGCGGGTCATGAACTCTGCCTCCGGGCCCCCTGCCCAGGGCATATCTGAAATTGGCGGAAAACCGGTACCGGGCTGCGAAAATGTCTTTTTATCATATTCGAGAATGATATTCAGCAGGTTATCCTGTTTTTTAGTCGTCAGATAACAGTTAGCAATATTAATAACCGTTACCAAAACCAGCATAACGGCTCCAAAGGCCACCATCGCCGATGCAATAAACCGGCGTTTCATCTTCTTCAGCATTTATTGCCCTCCAGCGAATAACCGGCTCCGCGCACTGTTTTTATTTCAATATCCGCACCGATATGTTTCAGCTTTTTCCTGATGAACCCGATGTATGTCCAGACAACGTCAATATCCGCCTCCGAGTCCTTCCCCCATACCTTGTCCATCAGGTGATCGGTAGAGAATACAAAATGCGGATGCTGGAAAAACAGCTCCATCAGTTGGTATTCCTTGTTATTAAGCCGCACCGTTTCCTCTTTGCAGGTAAGCTCATAGCGGTTACAGTCGAGCCGTACATTCCCCAGTGACAGAACCGTATCGGCATATCCGGCATTTCTGCGGGCAAGCGCCTTCACTCTTGCAATAAATTCCCTGGTGGCAAACGGCTTGGGGAGATAATCGTCTGCCCCTGCCTCCAGTCCGGCGACCCTGTCTTCAATCTCGGACCTGGCTGTGAGCATCAGCACGGGAACTGCCGCTCCCTCACTCCTTATCTGAGATAACACCTCCATTCCGTTCTTTTTAGGCATCATGATATCCAGCACGATCACATCGTAATCCGTGCTGTGAAAGTAGTCCAGTGCATCCGCTCCGTTATTGACAGTATCAACGGAAAACTTGTTCTTCTCCAGAAGGAACTTCAGGCCTTTCGCAAGTTCAACTTCATCTTCGGCAATCAAAATACGCATGTCGACGGTCATCCTCCCAAATTTGATTCATATAAATTTAAATAGCTTTACCTTTTACTCTTAATTCTTTATTATACTCTATCATATATCATCATGTCGAAATGTACTTGAAATTCCTAAATTTTTCTTAAATTACAAGAAGCGAAGACCGGTGCGTGCGCCCGGGACAGTATCTGTTTACTTACAAGAGTAATCATTTATAAAGGCAGATACCTTTCATTCCTGGTGGAGATGCGAGGTATCTGCCTTTTCTTCTTTGTTTATTTAATGAAACTTCTTATGACTTTATGATTCCTTAATTTCATAGCTGTTATCATCACATTTGTGAAACAGCGGGAGCTTCTGTAAAAAGATAATGTCGTCTCTCTCTGCTGCTTTTCCCTCTGCAAGCACCGCTGCTTTTCTTGTAACGATACCCTTTGCACTCTCCACCAGAGCTTCTAACGCATAGAGGGACTCACCGGTTGAAATCACATCGTCCACGATGCAGACCCTTTTGCCGCAAAGACGCTTTGCATCATGGCCGTCCAGGTACAGATGCTGCTCCCCGGAGGTCGTGATGGAATGCACCGATACCGATACCACGCCGCACATATAGGATTTGATACTCTTTCTTGCCACAATAAATTCCTTTTTCCCGAGCAGCCTGCTGATTTCGTAGGCAAGGGCAATCCCCTTGGCCTCCGCGGTAATAATGACATCCACGTCCCCAATCTTCTCCGCCAGCTCCGGCGCGCAGGCCGTGATAAGCTCCGTATCGCCCATAATTACAAAACTGGCAAAGGCCAGATTATCCTCCAAATCGATAAACGGCAGTTCTCGCTTTACGCCGCAAAGCTTTAATTCATATGTATCCATAATGCTACTCCTCCTTACAGGCCCAGGACTCTGGCTGCGATACCGGCAAGCATTCCGAGAAACGGATTCGAAATTGCCGTGACAACGAGTGCAGTTCCGCCTACCGCCGGATTAATTGCCAGCGCTACGGGTGCATCAAGTATAAAGGTCTTGAAAAGCCCCAGTACGATCAGGAAACCCGCAATCGATGAGGACGGAACATAATTGCCGATTTTCGGAAGCAGGCCGCTTAACAGAATTATGCCTACCACAATCATCATCGCCACTCCGGCCCAAACCGGGTGGGGCGCATTTGCCGTAGCAGAAATTATCGATTCCACCGGTGCGCCTCCGAAGAAAGAGGAACCCATATCCGCAAGGGAAGAGATCAGGGTCAGGTGGTCCACATTAAAGGTATCTGCTCCTGCCATGCTGGCCGTGATTGCTCCAAATGAAATATTAGAGCCAATATTTAAACAGACCATTCCGAGAGCGCCGAGTATCACATTTCCGTTAAATGTGAATTTCTGACGGGTAAATTTGTCATCTGCAACAACGATATTTTTCTTTTCTTTATTCAAAACCGCCGATACCACACTGGACGCAATGACCGATATCACGATCGTGTAAACCAGCGTATTGGGACTGGAGCTGGTCAGAAAATAGGTGAGCACTGCCGCAGCTATCGATACTCCGCCTGCAAGGTGATCCTCCTTCACCATGTTGACAGCCGCATTCGTCAATATCAGTCCCACACCGGCCATCATGCCGTTTGCAATGTCTGTACCGATAAAATCCACAATCTTAGTCAGCATCCCGCAGGCTCCGATAACCGCAAGAATGGCGGCTCCGATAAAGATCATTGTACACCGCTCCGAGCGGTTCCTGCCGCTGGTACCCGCATATGTAATAGTTTCAGCCTGAAATGAAATCGGCGCCACATTCCCCGTAATCACATTTCCAAACGCTCCGATAAAAAACGCCATCGCCGTCGGGACGGCTGCAAAACCAAAGGACAGCGCTAAAAGTCCCTGAGGCAGCGCATTTAAAACAACTCCAAATACGGCCAATAAATCTGTCAGTAAAGCATTCATCGTACTCTTTATTCCCCCTTATCTTTATTCATTAGTTATGCTTATATATAGTTCTCTTTTTATAAGCACTATTTTTTAAAAACAATTTGCATTGTAACATAATTTTTTATATAATAAAACTATCATTATTACATATTATTTATAATATTTTTCTTATATTAGAAGAATATTAAATTATAAATTAAGGGGAATTGCTCTATGACATTAGAGTCTTATCGGAATTTTGTTGCGATTGTAGAAAGCGGAAGTATTCTGGCTGCGTCGAACAAGCTGCTGATCGCCCAGCCTTCTCTGAGCAACCAGTTGAAAAATATTGAAACTTATTATGGGGCAAAGCTTTTAATCCGAAACCGGCACAGGCTTGAGCTGACCGACGCCGGACGCGTTTTTTATCTGCGCGCCAAGGAGATCTACCAGGCCGAAGAAAAACTTCAAGACGAGATTCACAATAAAAAAACAGGTTTTTCCGAGCTTTTAAAGCTCTCAATCCCGGCAGGAAACTCCGCCTATTTTCTGCACCATCTGTTTGACGATTTCCGGGCCGCATACCCGAATGTCAATTTTGATTTTTATGAAATACCAAGTGATTTTGCGATTCCGAACGTCCTGAACCATGTAACGGAGATCGGACTCATACGGTCCAGCCTTCCCGGCTATGCTTCCCTGGCTGTCTATCCCTATGAGAAAGAAGAGATTGTGGCAATCTGCAGGCCGGAACACCCTCTGATGCAAAGCGGCAGCATTATCGACATATCCCTGCTGGCAGACTATCCGCTTGCGGTTCCCTTCGACTGCCTGGATCTGGTCCGTTCCTCCTTCGGCCACCATCTGCTCGCGCCGAATATTTCTATTATTACCTCTTCGAATGCAACTGCGATTGAGTGGGCCAGATCCTTTAAAACCGTCGCACTGGCCTCACTGACGGCCGCAGACTTCCAACATATCAGGGACTTAACCGTGAAGCATTTTTCCGATGAAAATCTGTTTATCACGAGCGCTTTCATTGTCAATAAAGAGTACCCGCTATCCCATGCGGCACGGAATTTTCTGCGATTTCATGGGGTTGAAGGCGGGGGCTGATAAAAGCACACTCGTTCCTCATAACAAAAGAAAGGAATGGATGCCAGCCTTTACGGATATAAGGCCTCTGATAATAAAAAAATAAATGGCTGAAAGAAAAACATCACTGCACCAACCGTTCCGTATAGGAGATATAACTCACTTCTCCTGCAATTCAGTCTATCTAATTGAGGAATCATTTTTATCATCACTCTGCCAATCAGATAACCAGCCAATGTACCTGCCGCGTTCGTTATCAGGTCATTGATATCGGTTGCGCGGAAGGTAAATATCTGCAGTATTTCAATACCCAGTGATGTCATCAGGCCCAAGCCCA
>OLPX01000258.1_pt1 | contig 56426 bp, 73 predicted proteins | sample 1672491 | NCBI WGS metagenome assembly OLPX01 (sample SAMEA3136692, study PRJEB25190) | human gut metagenome | biome: human gut; feature: human-associated habitat; material: faeces | place: Austria | collected 2013
AGTAGAAGAACAGGGAATTGATTTTCGGACAGGGGTTCGATTCCCCTCAGCTCCACTGAAAAAGTCTTGTATTTGCAAGGCTTTTTTTGATGTTTAGGTGCCTGTACCCAAATAGTACCCAAATATCATGCTTCACCCATTATTTCATTTATTCCTGTATCTGAATCACAAGGATTAGTTTGAATATTTCCATTTCCTTCAAGCCAAGTGACGTTATAAGTGCCAGGAGCAAAATCATCACCAGCGGCATAAAGCCCATATCCAAGTTCGATCTCATTAAGTTCCTGGTTTCTAGGTTTGAGTTCTGAAACACGGCCATCCTCACACCCTGCTGAGATTTCCTGTGTGGAAGTAACAGTGAGAATTGTTCCGTCAGTTAATGGAATAATGTTTAATTCTTCTGTCCCAAAATTCTCTATCCCAATATCAGGACTCACTTGACTTTCATAATCAAAGATTTCGTTTATACTTCCATCATCTGAAATTAGATTCCCACAACCCTTTTTACTAAAAAAGCTATATGTACCAACTGGAATGTCTATTCCGACAATATAATGACCCGCAGTTAAAGTTGTTGTAAAAACTTCTGTCTCAATGGGCGATTCAAAATTTTCGGGTACATTATGACCCTGAATAGGAATAGTGACAATACTATCACCATTATTACGATGAGCAATATAATACTTAAATACAATACCTATTCCAGCTAGAATAACAAGCATAAAAATCACAATTAGAATTATATATTTCTTCTTTTGTAATGAAATCCCACTAGAACTAACCTCTTTTTGTCTTATCTTTAGATTAGGAAAGTTTTCATGTATAAGCTCAACCGTCCTTCTAATTTTTTCATCATTTAGTTTGTCCTTATATTCAAACTGTGATATTTTACCAGATGAATCAATAAAGTTAATATATCCACTCTGTCCTGGAGCACAATATTGATAGTCTATTCTTTTTAAATCCTCATACTCTATTGTGATTTTATTACCCCAGAATGTGATTATATTACATTCAGTTTTACCTATGTATAGTTCTTTTCGTGTTCCTTTTATACTCAATTCAGAGTCTCCCCTCTCGGAATAATATATTACCATAATAACCTATAGAAAGAGAAAGTAAATCTGTAGTTTATAGGAACAACGGTATATTACTAATTCACTTGTCCTTGATAACACTTCCGACGCTACCTTGTTTGCAGATAATTTCTATCTTAGGAGAACACACAATAGGTCAGTCTTTTGTAAAGACATATTCCACCTAATAATGAAATTCTACGTTCGTTCAAATGCATTACCAAATCTATTCTTTATTTTTAACTTTAGATATTGAACCAAAGACTAGCCACAAGGCTAATCCAAGTGCTAAATTATTAATCGCAAGTCCAAATACGATTCCTAAAGCCAATCCTAATCCCCACTTATCATTAGACTCTTTTCTCATTATAAATTTTCCTCCACATAAAACATCCCTAAGTAAAAATATTTTTGTTCTTAATTTTTATTTTATCATACAGAGACGAACTTTTATATGTATCTTTCCTTAAATTTCATGGAATTTCGGACTAATGATTTTATAATACTGTAAATACAGATGTAATGATTCCAGTCATTATCTGGATTTTATTAATTCGTAGGACGGATGATACAGGCCAGTTGGCCCATAAAACTCATCTCCAATATAAGTAAACCCTAATGCTTCAAGTACTTTTTGTGAAGCTATATTATTAGGATTATGCCCGGCAAACAGCCTACGAGCCTTTAAAGTAGTGAATGCATACTCTATGACGGCGCTTGCTGCTTCTTTTGCATACCCCTTTCCCCAAAACTCCGGTCGCAAATGGAAACCTATTTCGTATTCCTTTTCTGCATATGGCCTTAAACCGCAACAACCAATCAAATTATCTGTAGCAAGCTCAAAGACAGGCCAATATTGAACACGGTGATTCTTCTCATTTAAAATTTCTGTATTCAAACGTTCCTCAATATCATCTTTACTAAATTTCCCAGATGCGCAAATATACCGTGTTACTTCGGCATTACCCCATAATACAGTTGCAAGCTCAAGATCATCCTGCCCCCATTTTGAAAAACCAATCTGTTTGGTTTTCATGAAATAAATATGTCTCTGCCTCATCTTAATCACCTGCTCTGTTGTATTGATCTCTTTTCGATCAGTTATTTAACATTAGTAGGAATCCCTTGTAAATAACCATCAAGATAGTTTTGTGTCGCACTGTCACAATACGGACAGAGGCGTGCAAAATCATCACAAGCTTGTTTACAATTTGGATTGGTACAACGGTTCCCTCCAAATTCATAGCCACAGCTGCAATACATTTCTGATATTTCTGAAAATTCTTTACATATAGGACATTGCTTTAGGCGTTTTGATTCAGACATCAATAACTCCCCCTCGGTAAAATATAGGTTCATTGTAGCACTGTGCATTAGAGATTACAATGTAAATGAGAGCAGTTTTACCATTCACACACCTCTTACTTTTTTGAAAGTAACATTATTTACGTCTGATACGGTAATTATACTAGCTACGTATAAGTACAAATAAACTTTTTCTATAAAGTTTTAGCTTCAATATACCGATTTAACAAGGCATGAACTTCCCCACAGTAATTAATAGTGACGTCCTCTAAAATATCATCATCTACAAAACACTGTACAGATGTTCCCAATGCTACTAAATAAGCCACATGATAATTCAACAGGTTTTCAATATAACTATAGTCAACGATTCCATCACACGCAGCGAGAAGATGTGTCCAAAACATCCCTGCTGCATAATCTTCTGTAGGAAGCACAGTTATTTCAATATGATTTCTAAATCCATTCTCATTAGAAAGCATCTCTAAATAGATTCCTTCTGCTTTATCACGCTCATATTCCCCTATATTCATTATATCTATTATCTCTTTAAACATTTCCACCTGAAGATTATATGGCATTTTTGATGCCATTAGATATGCCTCGTACAATTTATATCCAGAAATAATTGTGTCAAGTACATTTATCTTTTCTCTTAAATTAGTAGCCTGAAATAAATCATCTAAACAAGCATCAAATGTATAATAATCCTCTATAAATTCATTCCACTTTTCACTAAATAATGTTCTAATCCTTCCATCTAATATTCTTTCGATACTGACATGAAGTATTGATGATTCTGACAAAGAACTTATGTCTATACTAACATCGGTCTCTTTCCCATATTGCTCCTTTTGTATTTCACGTAATTGCCCTTTTTGATACTCAATTTCTTCTTGCTCTGTTTTTATTTTTTCCTGTACAGTATACATATCGTCATATGCAAATTCTACTTGCCGTTCTAATTGGCCAATCTTTTTTAAATATTTTACTTTTTCAATATCATCGTCCAAGCTTTCAAGATTACGAACACATACACCTAATCCACCTAAAGACAAATAGTTATCCACCTTTTTTCTTAAAGCACTTATCTCTCGTTTAATAGGTGAAATATTCCCACTATTTACATACTCCACATCTGCACAATAACTATCAACGATCCCCACATTTTTTAAATAATCATTAAATGCGCTCTCACATTCCATCATCTCATGTAACAAATCATTCCATTTTTGTGTTTCTCTTTCCTCTTTCTTCATTTCATTATAAACATGAGCCGCTCCCGCTCCCAAAAAACTGCTCCAGAATCCCATAACAAAATCCTCCCATAAGATAAACTAAACCCATTATATCTTATTAAAGGGTAATTCCAATAATTTTCATCGAGCCATGTATTTAGATTGATTATATATAATCAAAATTGTTACGTACATAAATACTTTGATACTCAAGCTATTATCGAACTGAGATTTTTTCTCACAGCATTTCAGTCATATTCCAAAACCTTATGCATTTTCTAGCGTTTCCGCGAATATCAGTAATCATTTCTAATATACTCTACTCTGCTCTAACATACATAAAACCACTCATAAAATAATAGGTTTGCCGAACTCCCGCCAACAGTGACACATTGTCACCATTTGTTCATACCACTAACAGCATAATTTCCTTATAAAATAAGCACTTTTATCCTTTCACCGATTGAATACCGAACCCCTCTTTCAAATAAGCGTGAAAACGTTAAATTTGCGCTCTATTCCTAGTAATTCAGTGGGTTTAGTGAATAAATTATTACGCTGCCGAACACAATACCGAACATCCTTTTCATTAAAATAGCCGTACCAATGCTGATACGGCTCCACAAAATACTAGTGACTTAGTTTCATTATTCATTTATTCCTCTGCACTTTTATCAATCCAGTTTTCCCCATCATAGTTCAAAATCTGTTCTGATAATTTTTTTATATATGGTTGTGCTTTCTCTTCTTGCGCATACCATACCAATGATTGACCAAACCCATACGTACGTTTTCTTGAAACAGGCGCATCCCATATGTGATTATGTCGTTTCCCTTCTGGTAGTAAAACGCAATCTTCTTTTTTAGCCAAAATATTGTAATCTTGTATATCTCCATTGTCAAGTTCCACTGACTGATAATTACGAAAAACTGTTGCATTCTGGTACCATCCTACGATTGATGTTTCATTCAACATTGTAGTAGCGCACCATATTACCAATACATCATCAACTTCTTGGTCATCTTTAAGCAAATCACAACCTTGAATATTTTCGATATGTAGTTCATTGTGTTTCCCTTTGCTGGATGATTTTGTTTCGACGAACCCTAAACAATATGCTTGTCCATCTTCTGAGATAACTGGATCAAAATTATACTGCTCATTTCCTTCCCCATGCTCCTTGACAAAGCTGCCCCCATTAAAAGCCTCATCTTTACCTGGAATTACACCTTTATAATACTTCATAGCAGAAATTTTACAAAATAGAATTCTCATACGCCTTTCTCCTAATTATTTCGCAACTTCCACACAACTGTCACCGTATCGCTGGCCCTAATATTTTCAGGTTCTAACTGCAAGGGTTCATCTGACATATAGCAAGCATCTTCTTCCAAACTTAATGGCATAGCATCCAATAATCTCCCATATGGTGAAGTAGTAAGCTCTAACTCTCCCCATGAATAATATATAGACACAAGCTCATCCAGATTCATTTCAGCTGCTTTAGCAAGAACCTATGCCTTCACTCTTGAATCCTTTACAGCCTTTTCAAGTAATTTATTTTTGACAGCTTCTTTATCCTTTATTGCATAAGAAATATCAAATTCTGGATGGCATTCACATCTTGAAACGTTATCCAGTATCTTCCCCAATAAATCATGATCCAAATCAAACTCAATTTTCAATACATGGCTATACTTATATCCTTTAAAGACTCGTTTGTATTCGTCCTTTTTAATTTTTTCAGTTTTAAAGACTGAATCAATCTCAAAGTTAGTTGTCTTTCATTGATTGCTTCCCTACAATTCTATTATTATTGATTAATTGGCCGAAAAACGTCTTATATCTTCTCAATGGCATTCAAATATATTCTTTTTGTAGGCGTGGGCACCAAAAAGCGTCAAGCGAAAATACAGTATTATGCTGATATTTCTTTATATCGCCTATAAGCGGTTAACAAACTTGTATATTCATCCTCTGCCCACTCATAAAAAGGCACATTATCAGTGCCTTGTAATTCTAAAAGCCAATGAATAGCCGGTATGCACCAAAAAATCCTGCCAACAAGCATTTCTTCTTCTGTTAATTCTGCCAAACCTGCCGAATTTTTATAATTATCTATAATAACAGAAATATCAGCATCAACTTGTTCAGCTTGACGAAGCAATACATATAAATCAGAATAAAAAGGTGAAAATTGTGCCGTTGCCCAATCAATAATACGAATATCACCCTTCGAATAAATCATATTTTTAAAATGCATATCATAATGGTTCAGAAATATTGGGTATTTGCTATATTTTTCATAGCTATCACTGGTAAAGTTTACTAAACCACTTATATCAAACGCTTTTGAAATTTCATAAAGATGATTAAGTGTTTTTTCTTTTGATAAATAATACTTTTGGAATATTGTCTCGTTAACACAACTAATGTTATTTCGTGATGTTCTATATAAATCCCCGATTTTTAAAGCTGCTTTATATAAATGAATAGCTTGTGGAGCATCACTACACGTTAATCCGTCAATATATTCAAGAACAAACTTGCTTTCACCCTGTTTTTTTACTTGCAACAACATGTACATGTTCCACTTTTAAGGGGGTTAAAATATTTTCATATATCTCAAGCTCATCTGAGCCATAAGGCACTATAGAACTTTGACCACTATCATTAACTTGATTTTCTATTTTTTCAATATAAGTTACCCCATTATTTTCAGTTAGCATGCTTGTTTGTGAACTTACCCATTTTTTCAATATCTTTCTGTTAAAATTTTTATCAAAGAATATATCATTCATATTTTTTATTCCTACTTCTCCCAAATTTCCCTTGAAAAGATTGTACCATAACTCCTGCTTGTTTTCCACTTCATTCGAGGTATATCTATGGATATCCATTTTGAAAAACTAATAGTGTTCCCAATTATCTTGCATTACTGATGATAACGTTAATAACCATACCAGCAGAGGAGCGAAAAAGGCCAGGGATATGTCCCCAGCCGTATAACCTCCTTTTAATTTCCCAAATCATCCAAACGACTCCTGATTACTGATTATATCAATGTAATAGCCAATATCATCTGACTTATTCCTATAAAGCTTCATGTAAAAAGTCCCTGTACGCAATATCTTATTTGTAACAACATCAGTTTTTGCGTATTTCAATTTCATGTACAAAAAAGTTCCATCAGAACTCTGTTCACGGTCAAAATACCCTATTCCATCTTCTATACGCAATGGAACAAACATTGTAGTTATATCAGGATTATTCAAGTGTTTCTCTGTATCCGCAGCCAGAAGGGAATTCATTAATTTCTGCCTGTCCTCATACATTAAATACCGGAGCTGTCCATATGTAAAAGACGGAACATAAAATTGATCTTCGTATAGGTTCAAAAGGCATTCGGCAGCATCTTTGAAAATCTCTTCCTGATATGAATTCAAAGAATACATGTGTCGTACAAATCCTAGCTTCCACGCACCGTTTTTATCAACTGTATAACCATCCGGCGTAACTGTATCACTCAGCATACGTCCTGTATCATCAAAATAATAGCACTCGGCAATTCCATCGTTATTACCATCAATCCACATCCATGAGGATATGGGAAATGTTCCGTCTCCGTTATCATACCACCATGCGGATAAATCCCCGTCAATTCCTTGTTTCCAAGTTCCTGCATATGCTTCCCATATTAAGGTGCCCGAAAAAAGCATCGAAAGTGTAATCATAGCGATCCATTTTTTTACTGTCATCCTTTATTTTCCTTTCTCCATATAGCGGTAACTCAAAATTATAGATATGAATTATAACATATCTACAAAATAAAAAGAACTGCCTTCCAACCAGAAAACAGCTAGAAAACAGTCCTTCTCAACCAATTTGTCATTTTACAAGTCATTCCGCACTAATAATCAGCTACTCAATTAAACCTTGCGCATAACACCCCATAGTCAAACATTTTCATGCACAAATATTCTGTAATTAATTCATAGTTATTTATGATAACCTCTATGTCCTTATCCTCTTCCCCATTCACCCCCAACCTTTGGCATAGGCGCTGATAAGCACTCATTATCTCTGTATATGCCTGTTCACACACTTTTCCCTCTGAGAATTCATCCTTCACATACTTACACTCTTCAGGCGGATTATCTTTAAAGTCTAACTTCCCATTCATCAAATCATAAATTAGTTTTTTGTACTCCTCCATAGTTCCCCCATTTATATTTTAAATAATATCACTATAAGCATAATTTTTTCCCGTTTCTCCCATAATTATATTACGCCGTCATTATGCCGTCAATCAATATTTAGCCGTCATTTTGACTTTATAATGAGGTCATATGACTTATATGGAGGTAACACGCATGACTAACGAAATAGCAAAATTCACCTTACGCACTGATTCCGAATTAATGAAAAAATTACGGATTGTAGCTGATTATAATGGTCGTTCTGCCAATCGTGAGTTGGAAGTGCTTATAAAAAACCATGTTGCTGAATTTGAGAAGAAGCATGGTAAAATAGACCTAAATTAATACTCCAGGAATAAAAGAAGAAACCGAATTCCCATGTTGGGAACCTGTTCCTTCTATAATGTGTCCGTATTAATATGTGGCTCTTTCAAAAACACAAGGTTGACTCCCTTGGTAAATAATTCCTCATATAGAGAAAAACCTTCCTCTGCATTCCTGGACATTCTGGAAAATGAATGAAATATAATCGTATCTCCTGTTTAATTTTTTGAAAGTATCTTATCCAGCCCTTTTAGTATTACTTTTGACGCTCATTATTACTGTTACTATAATTATTATACCATACTAGAAGGGCATTTCCTTTAATTTGTCAGCAGGTCCATAATATCTGTTTCTCTCCCAGCCGTTTAACACTTGAACAAAGGCTCCATCCGAAATTGTATAGATATGGCAGAGCTAAAATCACAGAGCTAAAATAGTAATCCCACGGTTTATCTAAATCCGCGTTTGCAATACAATCTTTTACAGAGCCTATGAAATCCTCATAATCTGCACACCACCACGAAACAATATACTCCCCCCACAGCATTCTGCCCAACCCCGGAATGTATTGTCCGTGAGCAAATGTGAAACATGATTATCCACCAAAAAAGTACACAAAATAAGCTTTCAACTCCAGCAAAGTTTGTGCACACTTTTTCGACAACAGGTGATACTATAATAGACGTAACCCCCCCAATACATTATATAGTTTTTGCTACACCCCATAAAAAACGAAATACCTTCTCCTAAAATGGCCAGTTCCCCGACTGGCCATTTTACTTTGTTTTTTTACATTGTCCACCGGGCATACTCTAATAAGGCGTTTCATCATCCAGCAGCTGAATCCGGAGCACATCACTGACCTGAGCCGGAGATATCTCCAAAACTTCTCCGGTATAAGTGACTGATACGGTATTCCCTGCCCTCAAATCCTTCAGCGTTATGGGAACACCTCTCCATATAAGCTCTGTTTTATCTCCCACTGCCAGTTCAAAGGTCCCGCGTCCATTGATATCATTTATCTCCAATCCTTGAACCAGAAGGCGGTTTTCCCTTATCTCCTCGATGACAGCATAAAATGTGGTTCCAACCAGTGGTTGGACGCTCCTTCTTCCCCCATAGTAGCCGCCGGCCGCGGCTAACAGAACAGCCAGTATAATGCTTACAGTATGTACAATCCGTTTCATATTCCACTCCCTTTGCTTCATTCTTATTCATAGAATAACATTACAGGAAGATTTTTTTAATAAATAAACTATTAATTATTCTTACGTATTGGCAAATACTAAAGACTTTATAAGACGTTAATGCTAAACTGGTAAATAACATTTATCCGATTCAAATATGATTTATTATAAAGGAGACTTCCATGAACACATCAGCAAAAAGCGAACATACCGGAAACTCCGGCTTTAAAAAGGAGGTTCTGGAGTGGGTCAAAATTCTGTTGGCCGCTGCTGCCATTGCCTTTGTCCTCAATACCTTTATCATCGCCAACAGCTACATTCCTTCCGGTTCCATGGAGAATACCATTATGACAGGTGACCGGATCATCGGTTCCAGGCTTTCATACGCCTTCGGAGCGCAGCCTCAGAGGGGGGATATCGTACTCTTTGACCACAAAGCGGAGCCGGGCAAGGACAAGACCCGGCTGGTAAAGCGAATCATAGGACTTCCGGGGGAAACCGTGGATATCCGGGATAACCAAATATACATCAACCAGTCAGACACTCCCCTGGATGAGCCATATCTTCCGGAACCCATGGTCTCAGAGAACTATCATTTCCAGGTTCCGGAAGGCTGCTATCTCATGCTGGGTGACAACAGGAATCATTCCAGGGATGCCCGGGACTGGTCAGACCCCTTTGTTCCGGAGGAAGCCATAACTGCCAAGGCATTATTCCGCTATTTTCCAGGAATACGCTGGATTTCCTAACCCTCATTACTGATACAGACAATGAAAAATACGTTACTGATAAATATTATTAACCTTCCAGGCCCCTCCAAACTGATACATGGACAGGCCGGAATCCCCTCCCAGCTGCGCTCCGGCATTTCCAACTGCCTGCAGCCCGGATGCGTCCGTGGCAGTAACCGAATTACAGAGACGGTCCGTAAACAGCCTGCCGCCGCATTTGGAAATGAAGCTGGCAGCATCACTATATTCCGCTGATGTCCCATCCTCGTAAATTACATTCACCGGATAACTGCAAATCCTGGAAAGAGTTTCAATATCTCTGTACGAAAAGCATTTCTGGACTGTAGTGGCTGCTTCTTCCAGGTTTCCAATTTTGAGGGCCCCTGAATCACTGCCAGCCTGGCTGTTGTAATCACTGTATATGTTATTGATCTTCCATTTTCCTCCAAATTTAAACAGACTCAGACCTGCATCACCGCCCATCTGTACTCCTGCATTCCCCACTTCCTTTAACTTTGAAACATCTGTGGATGCGATGGCAGACTTCATTCCTTCTGTGAAAACGGGACCGGACCCCAGCGCCAGCAGCTCTGACTTGCTTTTAAGTTCAGTCAATTCGCCGGATGCATATGATATGGTAAGAGGAAAGCTGCATAAATCCGCCAATGCATTCAGGTCTTGTTTCTTAAATGCGGATTTTATCCTGGAAGCCGCGTCCTTGATTTTTTTCTGTCCCTCCCGTCTCTGCTTTGCGGAATAAGCAGCCGCGGGTTTTTTGGATGCAGCATACACAGGCATTGCGGGAACTGCGTTTGCAAGAGCCAGTGTACAGATGGTAATGACAGCTAAATGTTTTTTCATGGTAAATCTCCTTTTCGTCTTAATTATTTTAAGCTCCATACGGGTTCATACAATTAGACGGGAGAGCTTTCATAAAAGTTGCACATAGTAAAAATAAGTTTCAGATAAACAGGTGAGGTGTATTCATGGAAAGAGAAAAGGGCATTGCATACTGCGGGCTTGCCTGCTGTGTGTGCAGCGAAAATGTTCTTTGTCCTGGCTGCCGCAGCGGCGGCTGCCCGGGCAGAGAAACCTGCAAACCGTTTAACTGCTGCATAAAAAACAGATGGGAAGGATGCTGGGAATGTCCTCAGTTCCCCTGCGGTGCTGCCATCTTGCAAAAAACCAGGATTCAGGTATTTGCAGATTTTGCTAAGGAATATGGCATGGACTCCCTGATAGATGCCCTGGAGAAAAACCAATACCGCGGTGTTGTATATCATTATCCCAATTTGCTGATGGGAGATTATGATAGTTTGAGCAGTAAACAGGAAATTCTGCATCTCCTGCTGAATGGACCGCAAGACCGTATAAAAGGCGGCATTTTTATGCAATCATTCATACCGTGGCTTGACCGTATAATGGCCGGCCCTCTGCCGGAGGAAATCATTGCCGTCAACTTTAATCTCTATGATGACGGAGACAGCTGCTGGTCCATGGAGTTCATAGGAACAGGCAGCTTTGACGCGGATGACCCGGACTGGGCCTGTGACGAAGTATTTATTTCCCGTGACAGCACTCTCCACTGGGTACAAAATACCGGCTGGCAGCAGGTGCTGGAGGATACGGTACATACAATACGTGCTTATCTGGCAAATGGAACATACGCCGGCAGGCTAAAGGCGTATCAGGGAATCGGCGCAGGGTTTGTTGATGGGGATATCGTTATTCTGTATGAAACTCCCAAAGAATAGCAAAGAACAGGCTGGCAATACGCGTATATAAAACAAACAGCATTTCGTGCCGTATCGGCCCAAAATGCTGTTTGTCTATGTTTATCTATGCCTGGTTATGTCCGTTCGTATTAGGCTGCGCCAGACAGCTCTGCACACCTTTTGGATAGGAATTCCGGCAGGTTCCCGGCAGAGTCAGATTAAGGTTCTGCCTTCCACAAACCATGCAGGTTGCAATATGCGTATGCAGCCTCTGCCTCATCTCCTTCACAGAGCATAAACTCTGCCTGCGGCTTCTGTCCCGGCTGCAGCTCTTTTCTCTGATTTCCCTGTCTGGTAGCCAGAGCAATCCACTGGATATAGTGTTCCGGAATCATGGGGTGCTCGGCTGAGCCTACTGTGACAGTGACCTTAGACCCATCTATCTGAATGACAGGCACATGCTTTTCAACTGCTGCATCTGTGGTGTTTGGAACCAGTTCCTGCATCTTTTCCCCACAACAGACAACCGGGACACCGCTGCTTTTCACATAGGCAATTATGTTGCCGCAGTGATTACAAATATAAAATTTCATGTTGTACCTCCTTTTTTATGTATGGTCTGAATCCAGTCTATCACAATTCTGTCTTATTGCAAGACAATGGAGGAAAATTAACAATAGCATAACAGCTATAACGGCCGTAATCAGGCCCTAATCAGCATGATGCTTAGCCCGGCCTGTCTATTCACAAACTTCTCACATTCTGTTCATAAATCCGTTACAGAATCATAAAATTCTCCTCACATTTTATGGATATACTAATTTATGTAAAGAGCTAATGCTAATAAAACTTTTTTTCATAATACTCGGCCGGAGGGATGTAATCCTTCCGGCCTCCTCCTTTTCCTTCAACTTTCTGGATTCTTTTTACTATCCCGGCATATGATAATTAAAAAAGGATATTTTTTTATGAACTATGAAAATCTGACTCCCGTGGTCGGGGTCATTACCAACATTTCCACGCAGGATGGGGATTGCTGCACCCAGGTTATAACTCTCAGTGTTGAGGGCCAGCCCGTCAACATGATTCTCTCCGACGACACCTTTGTGGTGGATACCATGCGCCTGATGCCAGGTATGCGTGTGGCTGCTTTCTATGATAACACCCTGCCGGTCCCCCTCATCTACCCGCCTCAATACCAGGCCGATTTAATCGCCGTAGTCAGGCCAGAGGAGGATGTAAACCTTTCCTGGTTTGATGAGACTCTCACTGCTTCTGACCAATCCCTGAAGCTGAACCTGTATCAGTCCACAGTTTTGTCAACCTTAAACGGCCAGCCCTATTTCTGTTTCCCGGCAAATCATTTCCTGCTGGTATATTATGCGGCTGCCACAAAGAGCATACCGCCACAGACAGCTCCTAACCGGGTCATAGTGCTGTGTTCATAGACCTGTAAGGAATTATTTTTTTTCATTTTCACAAGACCGTTGTAAGAATGCATAAAATAGTTTTTTTCATTCTGCAAACTTTGTGCACACTTTTTGGATAGCGTATGCTATTATAATTAACGTAAACCCCCCCAATACATTATATAGTTTTTGTTACACCCCATAAGAAACGAAATACCTTCTCCTAAAATGACCAGTTCCCCGACTGGTCATTTTACTTTGCTCTTTTATTGGTTCCATATTTTTGCAAATATCGTAAAAATATTTTTTCCGTTTTTTATTAAAAGTACTGGACAAACTAAATTTTATATGATATTATATATAAGCTGTCGCTGAGATGCACAGACAAGGCCTGATGGTCAAGCGGCTAAGACGACGCCCTCTCACGGCGTAAACCCGGGTTCGATTCCCGGTCAGGTCATGAAAAAGCAAGTGGATATAACTGCTTGCTTTTTTGTTTTTCCGCTGATTCCAAAGCATTGTAAGAAATAGTAAAATGAAGTGAATTACATTTTTCAAAAAATACTGGACAAACAAAAAACTTTATGGTATTATAAACAAGCTGTCGCTGAGATATACAGACAAGGCCTGATGGTCAAGCGGCTAAGACGACGCCCTCTCACGGCGTAAACCCGGGTTCGATTCCCGGTCAGGTCATGAAAAAAGCAAGCAGATGAAACTGCTTGCTTTTTTGTTGTTCTATTCCTCACCGTTTCTTCCACATCATTTTATTTCCATGCGCGTCCTTGTTTCTGCATCAATCAGGCTGCGCAGGGCTTCCAGCCGTTCATCCTGCTCAAAGTATTCCTTTCCGTATTCCAGATTAAATCCATAGTCAAACCCGGCAGGATTTCTTCCCTGGCTGTGCTGGATAATGGTTTCCGCCTTATCCAGGGCTTTTACAAATCTGGCTTCCGGGGTAATGCCCTGACTGTATTCCTCCCACAGCCCGGACACCTCCCCTTCCTCTCCTTTTGGCAAAAAACCGCATATCCGCTGTACATCTTCCCTTTCCTGGTTCAGTTTATCACCGGCATCCGGCCGCAATGCTGCCGATATGTCTCCGCTGTACCGTTCCCCCAGGTCGTGAACAAGGCACATCATCAGTACTTTCTCCCTGTCCAGTTCCGGAAATTCCCTGCACATCACCCCGGCAAACAGAGCCAGGCGCCAGGAGTGCTCCGCAGTGCTCTCCTGCCGTCCCTCAGCAGTCCAGGCAGTGCGCAGAGTGGACTTAAGGCCCTCAGCCTCCTTTATGAAATCTGTGTATGCTTCCACTTCACTCCCCTTGTTACTGCCAATCCTCATAATATCCTCTCGTTCCTATCCCTAATACAGATTTTTTACCTTAAATTCCTTTTCCAGTTCCCTTCTCTGGTCCTTCTTGGCAATGTCTGCCCGCTTGTCGTAGAGCTTCTTACCACGGGCCAGGCCCACCTCTACCTTCACCAGACTGCCTTTAAAATAAACCTGGAGAGGCACCAGGGTATAGCCCTTCTCCGCAATCTTGCCGTTCAGCTTCATGATTTCGTATTTATGCAGCAGAAGCCTTCTGACACGCAGAGGATCTTTATTGAATATATTTCCCTTCTCATAGGGACTGATGTGCATACCGCACACATACACCTCACCTCTGTCAATCTTCACAAAGGCTTCCTTAACGCTGCATTTTCCCATGCGAATGGATTTTACCTCCGTGCCAAAGAGCTCGATGCCCGCCTCGTATTTCTCATCAATAAAATAATCATGGTATGCCTTCTTATTGTTCGCAACCAGTTTAATACTATCCTTCAAATTAACAAACCTCCCTTGTTACTAATATGGGTACAATTGTTAATTATCATACTACATTGCAGATAGCAAGTAAAGGGGAAAACACTGAAAAAGGCAGGCTCAACAGTCTGCCTTTATTACTTTCCAACCATGTCCTTGTTTTCGACATAACACAACAAGGCCCTTATAAATTCCCCATTACAGGGCCTCTCCTTTAGCGTTGAACCAAACACTGCGTTCAGTAGTTTCCTATCACCATATGACCATATCGTATGAATTGCTGTTCTTATATTTCGTTCTACGCATTCCGTCGATGTGTGAAAATGTGATGCTATCTCCACATATAGTCCCTTTGATATGTAGGTTACCAAATTAGGATCCACCGATGCACGGGATATTCCATAAACAATATAATGATATCCTACATATGTCCTATTAATACCCAGGTGTATAAGTAACTCCGCTATGTCTTTTGATTCTTTTGCATTTTCCATACCACCGCCTCCTCACCATTATTATACCGTAAGGATACTTTAACATTTAGTGGTAAGTTATTCCAACCTGTGGTTATTCACCCTACTTTTCGCGTTCTTTTCTCACCCTCTCCCATATTTTTTCAAATTCATTTTCAGGTGCTTTCGGTATCTGATTATCAATATACCTGCCTCTCTTCTTTACCCAATCCCATTCTCTCTGTAAATCATCATCATTTAGAGTTTCCCGCTGTTCTTCTGGTGGTTCATCCTTTCCCATCTTCTCACCTCCTTATGTAACTATTTTACGACTATTAGGTTTTATTTTACGTGGTAAATTATGGAAATAATTACAAAAAATGGCAGTGTTTCCACTGCCATAATCTTACTGCTTTTTTCTTGCTTCCTCCCTCCAGGAAGAGTATTCTTTTCCGCTATATAATGTTTTTCCGTTCACCTTAAGATAGTTTAATTTTCTTTGAATTTCTTCATATCCTGCTCTATTACCGGTCCGATATGCCTCAATCCATTCTGCTTTGTATTTTCTTGTTATGGATGACTTCATTGTCGATGCAGCGTCCTCTGCCTTCTTTCCAGCTTTCACTTTGTAGTCAACCATAGCTGATGCAATATGATTAAATGTCTCTAACGATTGAGGGGTCCTGTCTATCATTTCTATCGCTGTTATGATGTCCCCGGAGGTATATGGGTTCCAATCATCCTCTTCCGCCGCCTTTCCTGTCAGTATCTCTCCATATAGTTCATCCGGTTCCACCTCCGCCTCTGCCTCCCAGTCTATCTCATCATCCCCACTCAACTGATTTATTCTCGCTGTGATTGCAGAGCCTATCAGTTTACCTGCATATCCATCTTCCATCAGCTCATTTATGGCGGCTTCGTATGATTTCAAGTCCATACTTATTTTCGCCTTTGCGGCTTCGTCAACTCTGGGGTCCACTGATTTGTCTGATATAAGTTCACCCTTGATTAATGTCTTGATTTTTTGAGATATGCTATCATTATCAATACCTGCTGCATTTAAATCTTCTTTAATCTGTTTCTGGAATTCATTATCATCGTTGCGGTAAGCTTCAATCATCATACCAACATATAGCCCCAGGTTTTCTTTACTACCAATGGCATATTTCTGTTTTAACCATTTATAATCTGCTGATTCGTTACCCGATTCATTTATGGCAGTGTCAACTATGGCCTCTGCATCTCGTACCATGCTATTAACAGGTAGGCCCAAAAGTTTACTTGCCATCCTTGCACTGTATATTGCCACTGACTGAGGGGTATATTTGCTGTCTCCTTCCTTTAATTTATCTATTCTGCTAAATGCATAATAGATATCTTGGAATCCAGATAAGTCAGCCCTGGTCGGTGAGTATCCTTGCACTACAGCCGAAACCACATCCTTTCCCCATGGAATATTATTGATAATATTGATTGAGTCTAACATATTATCTTTCAGACTCTCCCTATACTTATCCCAGTAATCTTTATCCCTATCATCATCCCTTAAGGCATCCACAACCGCGGCCGCCGCCGCCGTGCATACACCGTTTAAGATAAACACAGCTCCAGCGCGTACAGCACGGCTTTTAGCCCCCTTCTTGTTCAATTTGATATCTACAGCTGCACGATAGAGCATATTATAAGATTTCAATGGTTCTGCCATGAAGTTAGTTGCCAGTCTATCAAGCGCATGGTTGCTTCTCATAATCTGGGTTCGATGAAGCACGGAATCAACCACCTGTGTTTTGTCAACAATCTCGCTGAATCTTTTTCCTACTTCTGTATAGAATTCTTGTGTACCTTCTTTTAGTTCAGAGTGTTTATCCAGACACTCAAACTCACATGCCCTCCATAACCTGTTCCATGCTAACTCATCCCCCTTTTCAGCTAATATCATTGTCTTGTTTACAAACCTCTGCTTCATGGTATCCGTGTTAAACATGACATCCTTCATTTGTCTGCTGGTATCCATTCGATAGAATCCCCAGTCTTTCCATTGCGCAATCGGCGCATACTGGCATATAAGGTCCCACTGTCCTTTTCTTGTCATTGTCATTGCTCCCCGTGACAGATACTTCGGTGATATTTCCATTGAGGCCCTGACATACGCTGTTGGCTGCTGAATGGCAACACGTAGATTTCCAGCGACGGACGCCGCTTTCATATTTGAAAGCAGTTTGTCCCCTATGCTTTTTTCAGTATAAATACTCCCATTTATATCATCAAGCAATTTATCAATGTAAGCATTTCCCGCTTTCCCATACGTGCGCTCGATCTCCTGCTTTATGCTGGATCCGCTTGCCTCATTTCGCGTATCCTTATAATTAAATACCTTATTCAAATCCGACAAAGGAATTACATATGCATTATAGGTACTCATATGGTCTACCTGTCTGGTGTACACATCAAAAATATCTTCGATTATAATTGGATTATTCGCATTCTTAATTGTGTTTTTTGTGATTCCCATATTTTTAATGGTACTCTTCTTTTTTGTCATATCCCCCTGTTTTGTCTGAATATAGTTATTATCAGTCACAATAGGAAAGTAGTTACCAGCAGTGAATTTCTGATAGCCATACATCTCCATGGTTACCTCATTCCCCCACTCAGCACATTCATTTCCCATGAAACGCTGCATACCATCTGCCAGTGCTTTTTGTTCAGGAGTAAGTGTATTGACAATAAGCTCTACATCGGCCTCGCTTACCTTAAGTGGAGAATAATTTTTATCAATTCTGGATGGGATAAGCTTTCCATTTTCAAAATGTAGTTTACTGACTCTTGGCGCATGTTTAATACCGCCATTTCTATCATACATATGTCCCCGCGCCTGATTACGTTTATTTAGTTCATACAGCGACATTACTTCTGAGACCGTGAGTTCAATTGTTCCAGAAGATGTTTTAAACCGTTTCGGTTTTGCATCTTTTCCTGTCCACTCTCTTAAATCTTTAAAGGATACATTGTTTTCTTTCAGAAGGTCCTCAATGTAGTTCTGAGCAATTTTTAATTTCACTGTCTTTCTGTTTAATCCATCTCTCAGGGAATCATATGTTGATTTAACATTATCCCCCATCTGTCCAAACATAGTCTGCGGGTCCAGCATATCATAATTGAGCAGCTTATCCGCTCCTCCTACAAGCATTGCATATTCCTGTCGGTTCCTCCTATCTCCCAAATCACGGAACACTCCTTCGGCAAGAATACTCAGTTGACCTGATTTTCTATTGCTTTTAAGGCTATTTGCTTCTGTAATTGCCTTTTTCATGGATACAACAACCTTTTTCAGTTCTTCCAGGGTATATGCATCCAGGTTATCCAGTTTATCTATTCCTTTCGTTTTATTGACCAGTTCTTCCATCCTGACGGCTAAATCCGGATCGATATCTATAAAGGTTTCTCCATCTTCACACACGCCCTCATTCTCAATTATCTTTCTAAATGCCTTTTGAGCATCATCCCACGCCTGACTTCTTTGTGTCGGAATACCGTCATTATTTAATTCATTGGATGAAAAATCAATATTTTCCAGGAACCTTGCTACAGTAGTCCTCAAAACCTCTGGCACATGCTTTGAATCAGTTGGTTTCAGCAGCCAGCTCTGCATGGCCTTCGTTTCCTTCATGATGGATTTCTTTGCTTCTCTGGCCCTCTGGCTTTCCCGTATCATTTTTGTCTGTTCTCGACTTCTTTGCTGCATAGCCGCCAGTGCCTGATTCTTTTCATTTCTGAGGGAATCCATCTTCTCTCTATAAAATTCCGCCTGTTCCCTCTGCTGTGCCGCAGTCAGATTCCGATAGGCTTTCGATAGCTCCTGTATTTTCTGACCATTCTCCTTCCTAACCTGTTCCAGCTTACTAATATACTGCTGCTTAAGGGATTTTTTATAATCTGCCATCTTTCGAGTGTATTCCCGTTGCACTCGCTGTACCTCTGCCGCTTTACGGTCCGCAAAAGTAGGCTGTGCCTGACGTACATCAAAGTAGGACTGCAATATATCCTGCCCTACCATATATGCCATTTCATCCATATTGGCGTGATATGGATTAGATACCTGTGCGTCTGTCTGGTCGAGAACATCAGCAATTGCCATAAGCTGGTCTGCCGGATGCGTTACATCCTCAGAAAACAGTTCCGGGTGCTGCGCTGAAAGCTCCTGGTAAAAGCTGTCAATGGATATGCCATCATTTCCCAGCTTCATACGCCCGAAGTTTCTTCTCCTAAATTCATTGTAGCCTCCTGCTGACGCTAAGTCTGCTTTATCCTGGTTAGTAATATTAATTTTCGTATTCCGGATCTGGTTACGCAGGTCCTTATACTGCTGTGTGAGTTCTGTATCAACCTGTTTTGACTGTTTCAGCACGCTTCTGGCTATACTTGTAGCCGCCTCTGTCAATTCCGCACTGTCAACATGTTCGGCCCCCCTTATATATCCATATAGCCTATCCAGATTCTTTTCTAACGTCTCCTGTTTATATGTGCTATTATATTCTTTTAGCAGATTGCGGGACACCTTTTTAACATCCTGCTGTCTTACAGCACTCTTTGGACTTATTTTAAACTGTTTTTCCAGCAGCTCATTGGCTTCTTTCAAAGCCTGGTTTTCATATAGTAGTGCGTCAATCCGCCTTTGGGTTGTGGTATCGTCAATATCCTCTAGCTGATATCTTATACCCTGTTCTGTTTTCTCACTTACCCCTGGTGCTTGTCTCTTCGTCATTGTTTCTGCCTGACTATTTTCAACAAGCTCTGCTCCTGATTTATACCGTTCACTGGCCTCTCCAGCCGCATTCATCCAGATATCGCGGCATCCTTCAAAATATGTTACCTTTTCTTCCAGTGCCTTTGCTGCTTTTCTGGTGCTTCCTGTTTTCATAAGGCTTTTTAAAGCGTCTATAACATCTGTAAAGAAATCAACTATTTTCTGGGCTAATGTTCTATCTTTTTTAACAATGGATTCTGCAAATTGAGAATCATTTAAAAACTTTTGCGTGGCATCCGCAACAATATCGTCCATGATTTCTTCCCGACTCGCTTCCTGTCCTGCCTTACTATATGCTGTCTCATATTGCTCCACCAGGTCCTCCAACGACACCGAATCGGATTCCATCAATGCCTGTACGGCATACTTTGTATAGACATTATAGGCATCGTTTGCATAATCCTTAATGAAATGGGTAAGTTCGTGTGATAATGCACCATTAAAGTCTGAAGCATTGACTGACAATGTGATTTCTCCATGTTTGTATGAAGCCGTAGCATTTCCCTCTCCCACATCATCTACCAGGTTTATTTTTAGTCCAGTCATTTTTCCGACGTGTTCCGCAACGGTCCTCTGGGCCTCCGAAGCATTTTCCGTGACGGCCCCTAACCCCCCCGTTTTGGTCTCTCCCTGAATCATGTTTGTCGGAAGGCCCGTTTTAATGTCAATCTGCATTTCTTTGTTTCTATCTTGCGCTCCTGCTTTATATGCCGCTGTTACCTGCTCTGGTGTCAATACAGATACAATTGCTGATTGTTCCGCTACAGACAAATCAACGTCATATCTCCCCGCATCATAAACACGTCCGAAGGCCCTGTTATATGTTGATATATCCACACTTCCATCGTAGTTTTCTTCCAGGGCCTTGCCTCCATTCTCTCCATATGGAGTTCTATAAGCCTCTGCCACGTTTATTTTATTTGTCTCTGGGATATAACTATCTTTCCCCGTAGTCTCTCCCTCAACCGGCATTACAACCGGCTCATTATACGGCCCATATTCAGCTTCATATGTCTGCTCCTGGGATTCTTCGTCTCTTACCGCTTCTTGCCTATGTGGTTCATTCTGTGCGTTTGTATCATCACTTTTGGCGTTGTTATGGTCTGATACATTATTCTGAAATTCCTGGAATCGCATATCATACTCGGCCTTCTCACGGTTCTTAATAAATTCCCCCCGTCTTTGTCTTTCGGCATATTCTTCTGCCAGCTTTTTCAGATTTACTGCTTCCCGGTAATCGTCCTGTGAAGTATAGTTCTCTGGTGATATATCCATCTGTGAGTAATCGCGGTAATCTGGATTCAGATTCTTTCCATACTGATTGATTGCCACGTTGTTTGCTATTGTCCCTGGTGCATTCAAAATACCTGCTGTAACTGCACCTAATGCAAAATCCTCCCAGGTTTGCGGATCTGTGAGGTCTCCAACAAGGTCAAGTTTATCTCCGTATATTGCACTTTTCCGAATGGATTCTGTCAGGTCCTGAACGGCTTCCTGGGTTCCTTCTGAGAACATAGCGCCTCCATAATTGGCAACTCCAAGGACCGCCCTACGGACTGCCGGATTCTTTGCCAAAGCATTTGATATGCCCTGCTTTGCAGCCTGACCCACCTTGCTGTTCTTTAATGCTTTTCCCACGGCTCCGCCGCCATATGCTGCAATACCTCCCAGCAGCCAGTTTGTTACATATTCATCAGCAGCAGTAAGTGCAGCATTTATCTGTGCACCCTCAACCGGCCTGCCCTCCATAATATCCTGCCTGTATGTTTGTCCCGCAGTCTGTGCCGATAGTATTCCTATTCCTACTGTTCCTTTTGATGCGGCATTAGCAACCATTGCTCCAATCTTTCCAGATGCTCCAGCAGTCGCACCAGCCCCTCCCGAAACCATTCCGGCCGCAATAGAAGGGGCCATATTTCCAATTACTGATGCTGTATTATAAGCAAACCTCTCTGCCCCACCCGCATTTCCATTTAATAAGCTTTGGTAGTATTCCGATTCTGTATTACTATAATCCTTCTGTTTTCCTCGAATTGCGTCCGGTAGATATTCCATTCCCCTTATGGCGCTCTCTGCTCCTATTTCAGCGGACTTTCCGATGTTATATGGTATCTTCAATGCATTCGGTACAGATTTATCAGCTCTTTCATATCTATCCAACGCACTCCTCTGGTTAATCTTATCTTGTAAAGTTGCGAGATATTTATTTGCTGCATCTCTCCCGGCCTTTTCAAATACATAGTCATATGTATACCTTTCGTTATCGGTTAGCATAGAGTATTTACGCAAAGACGATGCATGTTCGGTTTCCATTCCTTCCGTCCGTGAAAGGATATCCTCTTTATTAGCAGGCTGTCTATTCCATATCGGCCCTTTTTGCATGCTTTCGATTTCTCGAAATGCATCCTCAACAGGATTGGCCTCATTTTTCCAGAATTGAATTCGTTCCATCCATGATGGATCATTGTTTTTTGCCTTATCAATTGTCTCTGCAAAATCAGGTTCATTTGGTAGATCAACATATCGCTTGAACTGGTACCCATCTTGGAACCCTGTCTTATCCAAAATTCTCTTCGTTTCTTGCTGCTCCTGTTCACGCTTTTGTTTTGCCTGTTTTTCCTGCTTCGTTTTCTCGGCCAACCGCCTTGCATATTCCTCAACCTGGCTTTTTTGTTCCGGTGTCTGGCGTATAGGCGCAAATGGACTGCCTGCATTTTGGGGCTGCTGGTCTGGCGTTGCGTACAGCTTTTTATTCGGGCTGACCGATAATTTCTGTGATAATTTGCGCGCTTCCTCACGGTCTGCTCTAAGGATATCCGTCTGCTCCGGTGTTCTTTGTGTTGCAGTTTTCAAATATTCTTTCCTTTTCTTGAATATCTCTGCCGGCGACATCCCTGATTCTGTAGATGTGGCACCATCCTGCTTTAAAGCCTGCCTTCTTCTTTCAAAAATCCGGGCAGCTACACTTACATTATCTTCTTTTTCATCTTCCTCTGTATTGGAAGATGAAGCAAACATATTATACTTATCATAATTTTTCTTGACAGCCATGATTATCTCCTCTGATTTGCATATTCCATTGCTTCACGAAGTCCTTCTTCATAGTCCCCGCCCGCGGCCTTCATTATTTTCTTTACTTCATCATCTGATACCCCTCTATCATATAATTCCTGCATTACATCTGCATTGCTTGCATTCTTCTCCAGCTTCTGTCTGGTATCATAAATAAAATAAGATCTTCCTCCTAAAGTGGCCTGCTTTTGTACTGTCTGTGTCTGGCTCTTTGTGTTCGATGTCTTTTTACTCCCTCCACCGGACCCGCCTCTGCTTCTGGACGCCGCCAGCTGCTGCTGTTTTAAAGCATAATCCAGTGCATCCTGCTGTTTCTGGTAATCAAACTGTGTCTGCCAATTAGACTGCGCCAATGCATCCTGCGTTTTCTGGTATGCATATTCCTCTGCCCAGCGCTGGGCATCCTGGCCGTACTGGTATTCTCCGAAATCCTGCGCGTATGAGCTATCGTAACGGCCCGCGTAATAGTTGAGGTCGCTATAATAATCTCCTACTGTGTCCCGATATCTGCTATAATCAATATTGTCCTGATTATTCACCATGCCAAGCTGGTTGTACAATTCCTGGCCTTCGTTAAGATACTGCTGATATACTCTATCATAGATGTCCATAGTCTTATCCCCAAGCTGACTCAAATAGCCATCATACGCCTGCTGACCGGCAGCCGTGGCATATGTAGATCCATATCCGCCTGTCATGCCTGATATATTACCGATAGTGTCACGCATGGCCTTATTGCCCTGCTGCATGTACTGTTCCCGATAATTCTTGTACAGGTCTGTATCATACACGCTGTTTGGATCAAACTGTTCCCGGTTCAGAATGCTATTAACAATGCTGTCTATCTGTCCGTCATATTTGCTTACAAAGTCTCCTGGCTTGTTATTTTCTAAATCTTCCAGTTTATCCGCATAGTTGTTTACTCTATCGGATGGTCTATATTTATTGTATTGATATCCGGTCAGATAGTCCGTTGCGGGATGGCCTGGGGAAGAACTTGTAACCGGTGTTATCACAGCATTGCTACCATTTGCCTGATTCTGTTGGGGCTGACTGCTTTGACCTCCCCCTTGCATTGCTTTAAGGAGGTTTGTATTCTGGGATGCGGTTCCCGTATAACCAGTTATTCCATACTGGTTTGCGAGGTTTTTCCGATTGTTATAGGAGCTGTCCTGTCCTTTACTTTTTAAATAATCCACAATACTTGCTACTGCCATTTACTTCTCCTCCTTCTTATCTTTATTTTCTGTCTTATTTTCTTCCACCTTCTCCCCGTTTGTAAGCAGATTATTGATGTTCACCAGCAATCCAGCCTGTTGTACTCCTTCTACCCGCAACTGATTTACCATCATAAGTACTATGTTAATTTTATCTTCGTCAAACACTAACTTCATTATGCTACCTCCTTCAATTGGTTTACCTCTCGTTCCAGTTCATCTAATTCTCTTTGCTGGCTGCGTATGGCTCCCGCAAATAACACACTATTGGTACTGTATGGTATTGAAAGATATTCTCCATTGTGGTCAACCAGTGGCAAATTGGTCCCTAACTTTTTCTGTAGTTCATCTACATCCTGTGCAATCAGTCCCATAGACATTTCACCAGATTTTCTATACTTAAAAGTTACCGGCCTGTACCCAAGGACAATTGCTAAAGCGATTTCATCAGGGATTGGTTCTATCTGCTCTTTTAGTCTACGGTCAGACCGTTCAAAAAGAGTTTCGCAGGACACATCATATGTTACATTCATATTTCGGCATGATAGGGTCCCTTCCACATTGGCATCCCCGGCAATTCGCATATAATTGCTATACAATAGGCCGTTTGACTTCACTGTTCCTGAATATGTTATGGATTTGGCTGTCACCTGACCACTGCTGGTCACGATGAAATTATTATTGATATTAATAGAACCACCAGTTATTGCTCCAGAAAACTCCGCATTTCCATTTTTATACAGCTTAAAATTCTCACTTTCTATAATCAGGTTTCCTGTGCGAAAGGTCATTGTTTTAGTCGTTGCTGATATCTCTGAACACAAGTCATCAGCCGCTACCTTTAAACTAATTTCTCCATTTAGTACCTGTATGCTCGTTTCCAGTTCGTTCTGGAGGTCTTTGAACTGGGATAGGAAGCCGTCCATGGTTACTTCCATCTGTGCAATATAGGTATCTGTTTCCTGATATTTCAGAAAAGATTCTTGCGTGAAATTATCTTCCGGTGTGATGTTGTTGAGACTATATTGAAGCTGTTTGTTCAACATCTGTATGTAGCTATATACCTTCTTAATATCCGGGTTTCTTCCCCCAATGGCTGGCACGTTAAAGCTTGACACGGCTTCCTCCTTTCAGTCTTATAATTTCGTTTTTTAGGTTATTTATTCTTTTTTGGTTCTGCTGTATAAGTTTTGCATAAACAGCATGATAGCTGCTATATGGCAGGTCTAAATATCCGGCATGCCTTCCTACCATTGGTAAGGATATTCCTGCCATATCCTGCCTTCGGTATATATCCTGTGCAATGCATCCTATTCTTACCTTCTTACTATCTGCAAATATGTATCTTTGTGGGATTATGGCCTTAAGTGCTTCTTTCACTTCATCTTCCATAATTTCTCGTATATCTTGTTTCAATCTCGCATCTGACTGCGGCCTTGCTTTCCGGCAAGTTAACTGCTCTGCTATATATGCCTCCCCACACGTTATGTTTCCGGTCACTGTGTTGATTACATCATTATCGTTATAAACATCCAGTTCAGCAGCATATACCCCATTCGGAGGATTGAGGGTTGCTACAGTCAGGACCCCATCAATATAGCAGTTACCGATCTTATCTACGACAAAGTGGTTAGCAATATTAATGGAACCTCCTGTAATTGTTCCCCAGAATTTTGTATCTCCGCACACATTTAAAGTCATGTTTCCGGCATCAATGATAACCTGTCCCGTTTTTAATCTGATGTACTCTCCATACAGTTCCATCCTGGTAAGCATTGTATCCACCACACCGCCCTGCTGAACAAGTACTGATATCTTTTCGCTAGTCTGCTCCAGGCTTGTATGCATTCCGGTTTCATAATCTTTAAGGTCGATATTTAGTCCACCCGCGTTGAAATTAATTTCACGTACCTTTTCATCCCGCCTATCCATCAACATAAGAACCGAATTATCCATGTTGTCCTCCAGGCTCAGATTGGACAATGTGTATTTCAACTCCCTACTAAATCGGTACAATTTGTTCATGACCTTATTCATATCTGTTTCATTCCGGTCCAATACCAGGGGTTTAAATACTGCCATACCGTTCACTCCCATAACCTACATATTTGCCTATCGCAATCAATGTGGCCGCCCCTCTTCCCTCCAGGCGGTACCGGTATTTCTGGCACCGGTGCGGTATCACATTGAGCGCATAGGTACGATATGAGGCAGCCGTATATGTGTATACCTTCTCCCATTCCTTCTGATCATCATATTGAAGAAGGATATCCACCTCTGTCCCTGGTTCCAATTTCATATTGAAGAGAAGGCGCTTCAGATACTTAAACTCAATACTTCCGTCCAACATATCCCCGCTTTCAAGGATCCACTTTATTTTCTCTTCCCGATTCCCGGCTACAGTTGAAAGATTTCCGTCTATGTCGATATAGTATAGTTCTCCTTCTCCGTATGACATAAACCGTACATGTAAGCCGTCCTCCTTGTGCCACAAGTTTTTTTCCAGGTCGAACACATACATGGCCCATTCTCCATTCCGTTCAAGAGAGGCATAATATTTGCCATCGTACTGCCCAGCCACTCCCTGGGTTACTCTGTAGTCTCCTATGGCATCCGATATGCTGGATGGGTTGGCACCGTCATAGCTGCATATGCAGCTACGGGCCGCATATATTAATGTTTCATCCACCACACAAGCTGTACCTTCACAGCCTTTTGCAATCCCTCTGGCCGGGCAGACGGTTGTAATCTGATAGTTACTCGGCTTATCACCCATAACAGTATGTATAGCATCCTCTTTGAAAAACAGGACATATCCCAGATGGGACAGACAGCCAGTGAAGTCCCCGTCACTTCCTACGGTAGCCGCATATGCATCTGTGCTTATCCCTTCAAACGCATTCCAGTTGGCCGGATCGCCCAGCTTACTTGCGTATATTTCATGGTTTTCGCTGGAGCATCCCCAGAGCCGGTTTCCATTCTCGCAGATATAATCCATATCAGGAACCTTTCGGCTGATAGTAAGTCCGTTTTCCTGACTGAATGATTCAGATAAATCACCAATAATTACAAGGTAATCGTTGGCGATTTCCTGTATCACTGTAGTTTTGTTAAAGGCATCATTTGTGCATCCCGTTATCTCTACCCCATCAAATTGATGGAAGGAGACTCCTATTCCTGTACAACTGATTTTGACCATGGTTGACCCCTTTGTAGTCTGTGCAAATGTGGCTGAGGATGTTTGTGACCATTGCGTTTCCAGTCTGGTCAGTTCCTCTGATGAGGTGTTATACATTATCTTATCCGGGAAAATAACCAGGTAGGCTCCCAATCCTACTATCTGTTTATCCGTGTCTGTCACATCTGCAATCTTTTTATCCTTGTAATACAGCTCAGTACCGTCCACGTAGACTAATCCGTTTTTATAAAACAGGCCGTGAGGCGTTGTCAGGTTCTTGATAATCTTCCCTCTGGGCTTCCGCGTAGAAATGGCTGGGAAATCATCGGATGTCATATTTTTCATATCTGCAAATTCGTTTTCGTTGATTACAGCTCCTGTGTTCAGCCCCAAGAAGTTCCCTATCTGGCGGCTGGTTTCTTTCGGAGCCATAGTAAGGATTGGTAGTCGTCCCATGGCAGCCTCCTAAAACCCTGAGAATGACGCGCCACGCTTTGGCCGGTTCTCGCGCCTAAACCATGCCGCATACGCATCATATGCGCTGTTATACATGATCACATCATTGTTATACCGTTCTGTTTCCTGGTTATGATAATCAATCTTTGAAAGCATATAATTGATATAGACATCCTGGAATCGCTCTGGGATGGTCAGTCTCTTTTCCGCATCCGAATCGTAAGACAAAGGTTTAAATTCCACATCGTATCCTTCTGCCCGGTTCACTATCTCATCAATTACCTGTCCCTCTATCTCATTGAGCCATCCCATCATGATGTCCTCTCCATATTGTTGTCCTCTTAACCGGATGATGGTTTCTATTAACTCCCCTACTGTCATATCTTCCTCCTATTCTGCCAGGCCATATGTTTGCAAGTCCGGCATGGTTGTATCCCACTTTTTCTCCCATTCTCCCGCACCATTCACCCAACAATATACTCCTGAAGCCGTTGATTTCACATATACATTCTTTGCTGTTTCCCCGGTCTTTGTTGCATAATAATGTTTGCCCTTGACTTCAAACCATTGTGCCGCCAGCATTGCCCCATCATCCGGGTTCATGTAGTACCATCCCTGCTCATCTGACCCGAACCATCCCGTTATCATTGTCCCGGAACCATCAAATACAAACCACTGGGCTCCAGCTGCGGTGTTGATTAGTTCCCATTCATCTTTGATGTATGCGCCATACCGTAAATACTTCCAGCTTCCATCTGCCTGTTTCTCCCACCCGGTCTGTGTTTTCTCCATGTGCTGTCGGCAGGCTTCGTAGGCGCACCATGATATAAACTGCTGGCACCAGTATGCAGGGGTATAACCATACCACTTTCCATACTTTGTATAATTTTTATCTCCTGGATTACCGGTTTTACTATCCAGGTTTTTATTGCTTTCCTTTTCGATGTATCCCAGTTCTCCCTCCAGGACGTTAATAAATTCATCCACTGTGCAGGTATCCATACTGTACATGGGGCGACCAAAACCACTGATTTTTTTGGTTCCTCCTACTGCATCAAAAGATGCTTTATATGTATGCCGACCAACACAGCCTCCATTACGGTCCCCAGCATTTCCCGAAGATGTGTTTCCCTCAACCGTGACAAACTCAAATGTCCGGTTCTGATAATCTGTTTCGACTACCACAGCAGCAGCCACATGCCCGACACGGCCCAGGGAAGTATAATAGAAATAGACAATATCGCCCCTTCTTGGTACAGAGAACCATCGGCCTTTTCTTGTGAAATAAGACTTCCCCGTGGGTGTATACTGGCTATAATCGCCACATAACAGTTTCTGACCTCTTGCGTACGCATTATCAATCATAATCTTTCCTCCTTATGCATAAAAGGGGAAGCCCTCTGCCTCCCCTCCTGTTGACTTGTTACATATTAGATTTCGGATCACCTCCGGCTATTTGGTTGCCACCCGCTCCTCTGCCTCTGGTTCCTTTCCTACGGCTGCTGCATCTGTCATACCCTCACCAATTATGTAAGCAATCAATGTTGCTCCCGCCATGATGATTCCTGCCACCTGTGTAGCCTGATTATCCGTTGCTCCGCAGGCTACCATAACCGGTGTAACGAATCCAACAACAGCAGCCCAGAACTTTCTACTTGTCAGCTTTCTTGCCCAATCAATCTTTTTCACCATCATTCCTCGCTTTCTCCGGCCCATATGGAAGGGCCAGGCAACGGTTATACAAATCTTCTCCAGTTCCATTCCCGCCTAACGCTTTATAAGGGCGGAACATATATTCCATGTTGTCGCGGTCGTCTATTGTGCAGTATCCTCTTTGCAAATAGAACTGGCAAGCCTGATACAAACGATCATGAAGGATTGCAAGAACTCCCTGCTTGACTAAATCCTGCTCCAGTTTCCACTTATGTACTTTTCTCGCCAGCCAGCCAAGTGCAGCTGACATCAGCGCAAGCACCTCCTGGACCCAGTATTTAACAATCTGTTCTCCCATTCCATCCTCCATCGTTATTCTGGATTCTGTTCCAACCACTTTTCTGTCATTGTTTTCCAAAGCCTCGGTACCTCTTCCAGCTTCATTTCTTTGCTCCTGATTTTCAATCCATAGTATCGTCCCATTATGTTATCGCTCCTTCCTGGGCCTCTGCTACGGCGCTAATAACTGCGCCCATATCGCCAATCGCTCCATCATGCACACTTAAAGTCTCAGTCATGGCTGCAACCTGTTCCTTTAACATCTCTATCTCTGTCTTTTCACGGATTCCGAACGTAGCGCTGATTTTTCCATCTTCGGTTTTATCAACCGACCGGAAAGCCGGGCTGCATAGGACCATATTGTTATAGTTTCCTACCACTACTCCCTCAGAATCTTTGATGGTCACCGTTGACAGATTAGTGGGTGTGAGCTTGTCCCATACGGTCCCAAGCTCCGTCAGATTATCAACAATAACCTGCATGGCATGAATGCCGTTATCATTAACAACGTTTATTTCTGTAACATCTTTTAAAACGATTGTATTTCTATTCATGGGGCTTTCCCCCTTTCTTTTATTTTTTTTAATAGCAAGAATATTACTCAGCAAACACCCAATCCTCAGCCAGCATATCAGCCTGGCTTGCCAGCCATCCCATCTGTACGCCGCTCGTGCCAACAAACGCAATGGCTTTGTTTCCAATGGCATCATGCAAGCAGTTTACAATCTCGCCATCTGCATTTTTATAGCTGATATCAGCTGCCAGTTCGATATGCTGATTTTTCCCGTTCCATCCCTGTCTTTTAACTTTTAATCCGCGTTTCATGTATTTAACAGCATCGCCAAAACCAAAGGCGGCAGTTCCGCCCAAGATGGGTGTATTTTCCCCATTGGCGACTTCCCATTCATCCGACATCACATTCCTCAGTGTATATTCCACCCTTTGTGTTTCGCGTATATCAAGCCGCTGATTATCCTTTGTGTACATGACGATGGTTTCCTCATTCGTGTCCCAACACCAAAATCCACCCCAGGACGGAAGCTTCATTGGAATTCCCTTTTTCATATTATTTAAGGCTTCTAAAAATTTCATAAATCCTCTCTTTCTGCTGTTTCAAGGACAGCTCCTTATTAGCGAAAATAGCAATTTACCATACATAGATACCCGCAAAAAAATTAAAGATGGGTTTGCTAACGGTACCAGTTGGACAGCTACAGATGATTGTATAGTTTGTGGTTCCATTGGTTTTAACAGTTCAGCTCAGGGTTGTAATGTACTTATAAATGGGATAAATATTTTTTGGGTCAATAATGATGTCACAGTCAATTCGTCAATGCCTATATGGTTTTCTGTGCGTAAAGGTGATACCGTACGATTTATTGGTTATAACAATCAAGTTCCAAACCTTACGAACCTATATGCCTTCAGCACAAAATGATTATTATGATGGCTTATCAAATTTCCATATCCGTTTCCATGTTGCCCCGTCATAAAAATCATACCAGATACCGGTGTTGTTAAATGCGATTGATGCAATCTCGCCAGAATCATATTGTAACTGGAATGCCCGGTCGGTCCGGTCGGAATATACGGCTGTAAACCCATTAATGTTCTCGACGCCGTTTAAAGTCACCTTTGCGTTGGCCGCTGCTAAATTGCTATTTGCAGTAACAATATCCTCTGCATTCTTCTTCACCCTGGCGGCCAGGGTATCCGCTATTTCTGGATTAAGCTGTCTGGCATCTGCAACAAATCCCTCCTCTGTTACCAGTCCCGTATTTTTAATGCAAGACTTTGCAATGTACCCACTTAGCATAGTGGCAAGGGCTGAATTGCTCACCAATTCCAACGCAACTTTTTGAGCCAATACATTAAGTAATGCTTGTATGTTACTCGTTTCTCCAGCATCTCCAGCGATTCCCTGGGTATCAATGGCTAACACATGCTCTGCTGTACCATCAAATCCCCCCAGCCCTTCTACAATCCTTTGTACTTCTTTGGCATTGGCATCTGCTTGGCTGGCCTTTTCCGTGGCTTTCGTTGCCTCGCTTACGGCTATGTCCCTACTGTCAGCCGCCGTCTTTGCATCGGCCTTTACTTGTTCTGCGGTTTTTGTAACAGTGGCCTCTGCCTGCAATATGAGCGTTGTACTACTTTCTGCTCTCTCTGCGCTTGCATTTGACTCTGCCGCCTTGTCAGTTGCCGTAATTGCCGCCTGAAGGGACAGCTCCTTAAGCTCCACAGCCGCATCAACGTTTGTCTGCACCTCTTGCGCTTTGGTTACGGCAGTGTTTGCGGCCATCTCCGCTTTATCTTTACTAAGCCCAGCTGCATCTGCGCTATCGCTTGCCTCCTTCGCTTTGGTGGTTGCTGTCTCTGCCTCCCGCTTTGCTGTATCTGCTTTTTCCGTTGCCTTTTCCAGAGTCGTATTAGCTTCGGTTATGGCTGTCTCTGCCTGCCTCTGCCATTCAGCTTCATTGTTTACTCTTCTTTCTTCATTGGCTTTACGCTGTTTTTCTGCTTCCTGCCTTTCACTTTCGTCAACATCCAGTGTTTCTGCCTTTTGAGTAATTCGTTCCTCCAGCTGTTCAAATTCTGTCAGTTTTCCTGTGTATCTATCACCGTCAAATATCGTGTGTCCTACATAGACAAATCCTCTGTTGGTCGCCCACTTTACAGTGCCATTTTCATCATAAGCTCTAACCGCTATCCATACAGTTCCCATCTGAGCAATGCATGTATCTGGAATGGTCCAAGTCAAGAGTATGTACTCTTCCCCGACTTCTACATCGAGCAGGCATGTATCCAGTACTTTGTCGGCATATTCTAGATCCAACCGGAAGTTTAGATTAGCTATGTCAATACCTCCCGATGTCACACGGCTTATGCGAATATGACGCACCTCTGAATTATTGTCGTAGGTGGTCCCTATCTGTTTTTCAGATTCTGGTATGATAAGCGTTCTTCCTCTGACTGTTATCATGCTGCCTGCTCCCTTTCTACTTGATTTCCTGGAATTTTACTTTTTCCATATAATCAAACGCAAAATCGTTCTGATTTTCTGCATTCATAAGCACTTCCAAGACTGACCGCGGCATTTCCATTTCTACACCACGTTTTAACAGATATGATTTACCATTAACGCCCACAAAGACATCCTGTTTTTCAATTTCGGTTCGTCCTTTGGATATTCTGAATCTTACAAGTTCCTCTTTTCCCGGTGTTATGTTTTCCGTCTCTTCCTTGTTATCCGGCCCTTCTACCTTTTCCAGAACAGCAGCCCCCTCCTGTGCCTCTACCTCTGTTTTATCCTGTCCAGTTATATCTTCTGGCGTTACCTTCTTTGTTGCCATTTAATACCTCCTAATTTGCTACGTTATCATTAAATGTGGATGCAGTCTCAATACGTACCATGTACTGCTGTGACAGTATCTCCGTAACCTTAAGTGCTTTCCATCCTACTGTGGCGCGCTGGTCCAATGGATCTGCTGTACCAGCGGAACCAAGCTGCTTTATAATCGTTTCCAGGCCCCCGCCTTTAATTTTAGTGGTCGCGTATGCGTTTTCTGCAATAATAAGGGTGGAATATACATCAATCCCTTCGGCCCCGGCTCCTTGGAAAATTTTTGCCTCAGTGGTTTCCACAAACCTTACCCCCTCAATCTGACCAATTTCACCATTGTATATCCTTTCCGGGTTCTTATATTTTACGGCCTCGATGAATCTATCATCATCGGTCAGATCAAAGGAACAATCCTGATTAATGATTCCATAGTAATATCCTCCGATTCTCTTTGCATTCTGCTTTTTAAGAAAACGAACGGCCATTTTTACAGCCCTTACCGTCAACTTCATATCTTTGGTTATGGCGCTTCTGGAAGATACCTGTCCCTCTGCGTATTGTACATTTGTACCGGCATTCATCACCTCACGGGAAATTGTATCCAGCGTTCTTCCTGCCTGGGAACCTATTAGCTCACTCGCTTCCACAATGTTGTTATCAAGTGCCGTCAGAATGAGTAGGTCTGATAAAGCCACGAAGCCGCCATACTGCTTTACTGTGGCCTCAATCTTTGTAACCCTCATTTCCTGCCCTTCTGGTGTTACACCCTCTGTCAACGGGGTCAGGGCTTTTGGAAGCTGGTCATATTTTCTGAATTCAATGGTTTTTCCTCCATTCTTTGGTATATCCCTGGTCTGCGCCCACTGGTCATGTATCAGCTCTGGCTCTGCATTCTCAATCAATGTCCGATCATAAAATGTTTTCATCTCAACAGACATTCCGCCCGCTGTGGTTGTATTGGCTGGTGCACCCTCAAACAACCTTAAGTTCAATAAAATTTTTTTCATAGTTCTCCTTTCTTATGCTCCAAATGTCTGAATCTGTTCCCCGCTTTTACATCTCTCCAGATACTGTCTAAACTCATCCTTCGATAAATCCCAAGCGCTTGTTTTCGTTTTATTTGCGCCACCGGCACCTATCCCGTTTTCCAATGGCCTTCCCGCTCCTGCGCGGATATTATCAGCCACTTTCTTGCGTGTCTCCTGTTCCGTCTGTTTCGCGATACCTTGGGTCAGTTCATCGAAATGCGCCGCTTTATAGGCGCTCTCAACATCCAAACCAGCCCCAAGCAGGCGTATGAAATTCGAATTGTTAAGTTCTGCATCCATATTGAACTGTGGGAACTTCTGGGCGCACACTTCTGCCTCCTGGTTCCATCGTTCCCACGTCTGCTCTTTCTGCCTAACCTGTTCCGCCTTCCTGGCTGCATCAATAATCTGCTTGTGTTCCGCTTCATACTGCTTCATTTTTTTGTACTGTTCAACCGACATCCCTTCTTTGATTGCAGCATCTTCCCAGAAGGAATTGTCCTTGTCAATCGCTTCCATAAGCATCTGTACATCTGGATTCTCTAATCCGTATTTTGCAGACAGTGTATTAAGTAATGGACCATACGCATCTATCTGCTGTCTAAGCTGCTCGTTTTCCTTATACCTGCGTCCAATCGCGTTTTGCACGTCCTTACCATACAAATCCTTGTAATCTGCTTTGAAACGGTTATATTCTTCCAGACGTTCTTCTGGTGTTTTTTCCTTTTCTGCCGGGTTCTTCAAGTCCTCCCCGACAGATTCCATACCATTAACACCTTCCTCTGTTTTTGCCTCTGCCTTCATGACATCAGCTTCCGCACTTGCTACCGCGCTTCCCCCATCTGCTCCTACACCTTCTCCTTCGAAAAGAGTCAGGTTTAATTCAACATGTTTCATTTCATTTTCCTTTCTCACGGTCTCTCCCGAGTGTCCTAACACGGTCTTTCCCGAGTGTCTATTCACGGTCTCTCCCGAGTGCCTATACCTTATGCTATCATAGATGCAATATTAAATCTCCCACCCCAGATTTATGTATGAAGGATGAGCTTTTGCAAGCAATTCGAACCCTGTTACAATCGTTTTTATTGTAACGTCCAGCTCATTTCTGTATTCCGCCTTCGGAACCACTCTGATATCTATGAGAGCCTCCTTCACCGTCAACTCCTTAATTCCTAACTTTTTCTCCTCTGACATTTGTAGGATTCTCTGCGCAACTGTCTGCCCCAACATGGATATTGCTGCGCATACAATATCATTTCCTACTGGTAAATGATGATTAAATCCATATCCTGCATGTCCTTTTATCTGCACACGGCAATAGCCTGGCACATTTGTAATTTTAACCTCTGTCATTATCTGACCTCCGTTGACGTTGCTGTCCTGGCCCTTGCCTGTCCAGCCATACTTCCATCGTTATTTATCATTTCACCTAAACTGTTTGTCGTAATCTTTTTCTTTGGGTTTACGTCTACTGCTGTCATTGCTGGGCCGGTCCCCATGATATTCTGAACCGCCATGAGCAGGTCCTGTCTGCCCGAAAAATCTGATACCATTTCAGCAAGTTGCAGAATAAGTTGGTACATCTGCTGTAGTTTTTGATACATTGTCCCGTTTTCAGTGATTTTCTGCATTACTTCGTCTCTTCGGTCAAAATCCATCATGGAAACAACTGCAAGGGCCTGGTCTGCGAGCTGAGGATTGAACAGCCCCATACCAAACAGCTCCTTTGCCAGTTCATTATTTGCTATACGGCTATATGGGCTTGCTTTCTGGGCGGATACCTTCACGTCAAATACCGGCTTTCGGTTAAACACCTCTTCACCCATCCCGCTTATCGGCTGCTGCATCAGTGCACTATTATCAATCTGCACATAGTTGTAAGCGCCGTTTGGTTCCGTAATCCTAAAGCATCTGGGCAAGTCGTAAAACTGCCTTATAAGTTCTATTGTCATCGTGATTACTTCCGCATGAGCCGTGTATGAGCTTTTAATCATATCCCTGCTCAACTTCGAACCGGCTTCCTGAAGAGCTGCGATTGCTGACGCGGCAGTGACTCCAGATGAGGTAGAACCCTGCGAGAAATCCCGGTTTCCTGATGTCTCTTTTAATTCTTCTATTTTCGCATTCCTTGCCTCAATTACATAATTTGATAATTGCGGCGGCGTGATTGGCTTTATTTTTGAATCCTCAACGGTTCCTGAAACATGTACTATATCCCGCTTTAAATCGGTCAGCTCATCCTCATTGATTCCCGCTCCATCGGAAGCAAAGAACCTTGGTCTGTTTAATGCGGCAGCCTTTAGGATTACCTGGTCGATTTTATCTATATACTCTTGCGGATTAATCATGACATCAAGATATCCGAATCCAGCAGGTGTTCCTTTATCGGGAAACATTACATCAAATACAAATGGGTATTTCCCATGTTCATACCATCCTGTTTCAGCCAGTTTATCATCATTCTCCGAGGCATAAAGGACCGTTCCTGGAATGAATTTGCAGTAATGCAGAATCGTCTTGATTCCTCCATTATCCAGCCGTCTTTTTATTTTGTAATACCAATCAATTACCTGCACCTTATCAGAAGTATCAATATTGTCCTCATATATGTATTCTGATTTGATTACTTCACCTACCTTTGATGCTTTCCCGGCTGTCTGTGGATACAACTGTTCTAGCTCCTCAGCGTCCACAAGTTCCGTTGTAAATACTTCTTTTGATTTCTGTATGTCAGCTATACCCGGTTCCCAAAAAATATTCATGATGTCCTGACATTTGATATCAATATCACCCAAACCGTTTTCTTTCTCAGGATTCCAAAATACCCCATATATGCCCGTTCCCGTCTTTGGCTTATCCCATGAGCACTCGCTGTATGTCTTATCATAATGATTCTGTTCCAGTATCACCGGTACAACTTCCGACAATATCTTAGCCGTTTCCTCATCTGACTTTTCTCTCGGAAGAATTGCCGGGCTGGGAAAATTATCTTGAAAATCAGCATGTTTGTTTATGATACTGTTAAACAACCATGCGCTTGTTGGTTTCGGGTCATTCTCATTGCTGGTATCACTGGCGAAACGCTCCCAATGGTTATTTTTCCACCACTCCTCTGCATTCACAACCCGCTTTTCCAAAGATGATTTTCCATCCTTATATTTTCTCAGACGTTCAAACGCCTCTGCTATTTCTTTATCTCCTATTGGCAGTTCATTTCCTTCCTGTCCTTCCAACCTATCGTATTCCATTTCAATCTCCCCTCTACCTATATCCGTATGTATCTATATGCTCTCTCCCGTTCCGGTCTATGCAAATTCAATGGATCATCCAAAGGAATCTGTTTCTTCATGTTCTCTCTTCTTGCAATCTGATACTGCATCAGGAAATATCTGCACTCATCATAAATGTGGTCCTCCTGGGTGGTATCTATATCCTCTACATTCTTTTCATCGTAAACTAATGGTGGTATTGTACGTATAAAGTCCTTGCATGTGTCAAACACATAGAACATTGGTTTTCCCTCTACATTGAACGCTAAACGGTAATGATACTGCATTTTCCCTGCGATTCTATGGTTATCCCCAGGGCTCCAATAGACACCCTCACGCGCCATTATGTCTGCAATAGAATCTCCACGGCTAACATCAAATATTGACGGGTCAGCAACCCCAGCTATTTTTCGGCCTTTCAAGTTTTCATCTGACTCCTCTATTTCTCTTATTCTCCTGGCCTGCTCTGCTGGGTCTATTTCGATACCTTTATTCGCTTCTCCATCTACACACCCATAAAGCTCCCGAATGCGATATACGCATCCATTATAATCCGTGGCATACCATCCGACAGAGAATGGCTTGGCATAACCAAAATCATAACTCCTTCCAATCTTCCAGCCATCAGGAATGCGGAATGGTGCTATGACGTGTGTCCAATCCTGTGTTTCATAATTATCTGGATCATTCTTCCACTCAGTAAAGACCTGCCCGCTAAAGGAATCCCAATCTCCATAAAGCAAGGCATCCCTCTCTGCCTTTGGCATCATTGCCAATGATGCAACATAATCTGGGTTGTTCTTTAATAATTCCGGGTTGTCAAAAACACTACTGGGAACGAAGATGCGATCCCTTGTCATTTTGATTTCTTTCCCGTCAGGAGTCTTTATATTCACGCTTGTTATGATTGTGGTTTCCGGTTTAGCTATGCTTACGAATCTTGCCTTTACCCACGGATGTCCTGGACCCCCTGGATTTGCGGTTGACCTGATATACGTCCTCAGTCCTGGCCCTGACGACCTCGTTCTTGAAAAAAGGTATTCATACTCTTCCTTTGCGAAATGTGTTAATTCATCGAAACCTACAAAATCAAAATGTCGGCCCTGGTATTTGAGCTTATCCTTCGTGTGTTGCATTGAACCAAAATATATCATTGCTCCACTTGGAAACTTCCAGGCATGCTTACTTTCGTTATATTTTGCTTTAGGGAAGGCACATCCATACAATTCATGGCTCCTGCTGATTAAGTCCTCTAATTCTGGATAAGTCTTTCTAAATATGATAGCCCTATAATATGGCACATGAACTTGCCTTAGTGCCTCTGCCACCAAATAGTCAGATTTTCCACCGCCCGCCGCTCCACCATAAAGCGCCTCAAATTCCGGCCTGGACATCATGAGTTGTTGCCTTGGCTGCGGATTCCATATGATTTTAGGTTCTACTTTGAATTCCTTCTTCATCTCTTCTTACATCGTCCTTTAGTTCCTTTACCTGGGTTTGAGTCAATACGATAACTCCGGTTCCCGCTCCGCCTTCATCTTTTGGTGTAATCTTGTCTTTCCAATCATCTGGCATCCTGTTTCTTAGCCAGAACATGATAGCTTTAATGTCTGGTTCTACATGTTCTGTTTCCTCTGCGTACTCTAATTCCTCTTTCTCACAGGTCTTTCTCCCTTGTCCATCGTATTCTGTCCTCCTGAGTTTAAAGGCTTTCTTTACCGTTACTTCGTATCCTTGTGTCATTTTAAACAGACTGTCCTCAACAAGCCTGTTTGCATATTCTTTTCCAGTAGATAAAGCTTTCCCTACTTCCTCATACTTCTTCTTCCACTCTGACAAGGTTGACCTGCGTATACCTATCTGCTCTGCAATCTCTTCGTCTGTTAATCCAGCCCTTGCCCATGCTGCTAATATGGCAAGGTTATCCTTGTCCTCTGTCCATTCCTTCCATTTTTGCCTTGCCATACTTCCCTCCTTTCTTGCTTGTATTGATTCTAACAGTATGTCAATTAAATTTCTCCCACCCCAGAATCACTTCCGGTTTTGTCCGGTTTTATGGTATTTTAAAGGCACCTATTAAGGTGCCTCCCTACAATCTATCGCGCGCGCACGCGCACATGTGCACGTATTAACGGTGTCCAAGTTGGACACTACACTTCATCCTCATGACCTTCCAGACACATATCCATAGATCCGTCCTCATTCCTTCTGACAACATATTTCAATTTTTTTCCTTCGGTAAACTCTTCTTTTGACAGATGCACTACAGGACCTATTTTGGTCGCCAAGGCCGTCACCCAAACCATGGAACCGTCTGCGATTGCATTTGACCTGCGCATTTCTCTGTCTTTATCCATCATTCGTCTTTTGGCATCCATCTCCCTTCTTTGTGCCAGCTCAATCCTCTTTGTTAAACTCATTTTCTTATTTTTCATTACAGTCTCCTTTCGTCCCCTTATATCCATATATGGCTTTATAGTAAGGGCATGTATCAAACATATCTGAACAAAATAGCTCAGAATAGTTTTCCTTTTCCGCATGCGTAGCAAATAGAATCTGATTTCTGACATCAAATCCCAGATTATTCTCGATATTTTTGCATGTTATTGTTGCCATTTTTTTGTCCGATGTGCTTCTGGTCTCATAGTACGGACAGTCAACACGCCTTATGTTAGGCATTACCTTCACCTCTCATTTCTACGCATGCTTATTAAAGCGGTGCTTTATGTCCGCTTTTTCTTTCGTTGTCGCTTAGCAGCCTTGTCATGGGCAGCCATATGATAACCCGGCAGAAGAACAAGGGTATATTCCAAAAATTTGTACCCGTTATCCTGTACCCCAAACTCCACTGTATCCTTATCCAAATAATATCCATCCGGTATTGGTATTGCTCCCGGATCAAAATTCTTTTTCTTGATTTTATCTTTATCCGGCACTGGACGTATCAAATTCTGTGATGGATTGTATCTCTTCCCCTGCAACCGGCCTTCTGTTTTCATCGTTTTTTCGCTGTATTTTATAAAATATGCTGCAAGCTTATGGTAGCTTCCGCTCTCATCCATGGGTCTCCCGGTAACCCATCCATACGGCCATATTTTTGCCAGTTCCTCCAGCGTAAAGCCTCCAGACTGCACCATATGAATATGCTCCGCACCACGTTCCCCGCGTTCCCCTACCCAAATATAGCGCAATGGAATTCCTTCCTTCCGGTACATTTTTCTTAACTGTTTCAGTAGTTGTCTAACTATGGCCTTAAACTTTTTCGCATCTCCCGGCCTTTTCTCTTTCTCGAAATTATATGTAATATACAAATCCCTGCTGCTGAAATTCGCATCTAATGTCATTGTCAGATTCCTTAGTGTCATTTTCCTGTTAATCTTTTTCTGTTGCTCACTGGTTGGATTCTTTTTATCCCCTCTCTCCTCCCTCTTCTTTGGGCGCTTTCCATCATTGTACTTAGCTGTATAGTAATTCCGTATTTTTTTTGTACGTCCTGCATAGCATACACTCTCAACATGTGCCATATAATTATTACACTCCTGTTTATAACCCTTCCCTCCTAATCCAGAGGGAAGGGCCTAATCTTAATAAGGTTATCAAGTCTAATCGCGGGGCCTCTCCCCCGCTGGTTTCTATGTGTAAACACTGTAAATATATGTAAATTATGCCGCCTTGTTTCTTACCACCCTCAGCGTGTCTGGGGTCGACTGCGCATAATATAAAGAAGTCACTCTCGAATCTGCATGTCCCATAATCTCCTGTATTGTTCCTATGTCAACACCTTTGTTCTTCAGTTCCATTCCCAGAGTTTTCCGCATTTTATGCGGATACACCCTGCTTGTCACACCAGCCCGTTTAGCAACATCTTTAAGAATACCTCGTACGGCGCATGTAGATAATGCCTGATGCGGCTCCTTAGAGCTTACAAATATGGCTGGGTTATGATCTGTCCTGCTATTCAGATATTTCCTATAATGATAGATAGCGTCCGGGTCCAGATACAGTGTGCGGTATCGGTTGCCCTTTTCGCCCAAAATCATTACGTCTCCTGTCTCCCAATTAACCAGGTCAATTGTGATTGCAACCACCTCGCCTACTCTGGCTCCGGTACTACGCAATACCTCCAGTATGGCCCGCTCCCTCAGGCTTTCACATCCATCTTTCAATCGCGCCATCTCTTCGGGTGTGAATAGTCAATCGGCTTTTTGGTAACCTTCTGCGGTTCAATTGCTTCAACTGGATTTGCACTAATCAGCTTTTCTTTACGCATCCAGGTAAAAAATGCGGAAAGAAACCGTCGCTCATTGTTTATGGTCTTTGGCTGGTTCTTATGTCCTGTTTGCGAAACGTTCTTGTGTTCGTACCAGTCAAGGTAATAATAAATGTCCGGTTCTTCCATTTCGGTCAATGGTTTATATACCAAAGTGACCAAGCGCTTAATTGCACTTACATAACCATACTTTGTCCCCTCTGCCAATTTCTTCTTTTTATATAAGAAGAGTTGCAATATGTATCCGTTCTGATTGTCTATGCTGTCTTTCATTTCCATTGGCAGCGTATTAATCCTCTCAATCACTACGTCAACCAGATTCTTTGTTAGCACTCTTTCCAGCATTTCCAGCACGTCACTGCTCAGATAGTACGTCATTGCCACAATTACGTTATTAATAATTTCCGCTTTTACACTCTGATTATCTGTATTACTCATAACCCTTCCTCCTTCGTATTGCTTAAGGAATCAGAATATGGTATACTGTCCTTAAGCGTAAGGGCGGTACAGATAACTTTGGTCGGTTGGTGTACCGCCCGCTTTATTTCCTCCCTGTTTTGCCTTCACGCTCTTGTCATGTAATCCCATTGGTATCCATCCCCTTTCCTTCTATAATTATTAATGAGCTGACACGGAATCGAACCGCATACAGTTGTATCAACAACTTTCCTTTCAGCCCTATGTTTCAATTACAAATCTCCCATACATCCAAATTCCCTGCAATCTGGCTTATGCATATTCTTGAATTGTTTTACTAAACATACGTGATTATCCGCGATAAATGGGCATCCATCATTACATCTGAATACCAAATCACCTTGTCTATCTGTTTCTTTGCAATTCATGCACCAGTTATGTGTAAATTCATCCAGACACTTAACAGCCTGTTCAATATCATCTTTGTTTTTCTTTATGTATTTAACAGGTGTATCCTCGGTTTCTTCCTCATGTTCGATTAAAACAGCTCCTTTCACTATCAACTGTCCTCCTGTTGGCAACTCCTCCTGTCTTTTTCGTAGTCTTTCATACTCTCGCATATACCACTCTGCTCTTTCTGTTTCGTTACTCCATGGTGTGTTTCCCATCTATATTCCTCCTACTAAATTTACGCATTTTAAAAGCCACTAATCTAATACTGATTAGTGGCTTCAATAAATTCTTTCATCATTTTTGATAATTGTTTTGCTTGCGTTGTTCCTGCCGCTTCACAAGCTTTTGCAAAATCTTCTACAAGTGTTTTGTTAAGCTTATATGACTTGCTAATTAGCCCAGCTTTCTTTTGCCATCTTTCTTGCGGCGTTCCTCTTCATAAAGTTTTCCATTCCAGTGTAATCCTGTGATTCTCTCCATCAAACCAACTTAATACCGGATCGTCTCCCCAACTTGATATGATATCATTTGCTATATAGGTATTTCCTTCTGGTGTGTCTATTAACAATTCACCAAATTCATTTTCGGATACTTCCCACTTTTCAGGTAATGTGATTTCGATTTCTTCACTTACGGTTGCATGTGGGTGTTTCTCAGAAATAGTGAAGATTATCTGCTTCTCATGTGCCAAAACTCCGTAATTTGCAAATCCTTTAATTGTTGTCATATTGTTTACCCCTCTTCTACATTATAGTATGTTTTCTAACTGTCTTTATTGTATCATAGGGTGCACCCAATGTCAACACTATTTTTCCACTAATCAATATTAAATTTTCAATGTACATTTTCTGTAAAATCCTTATTCTCAGTCAAATAATCCTGCATCAAGTCGTTTTCCGATGGTCGTTTTATGTGGGTCGAACTCAGAAAATATTACCTTTATTCCATAATCAACCGCGCAAATATGCTCTATCCTGCAACCTCTGTAATCTTGCCATCCCTTGGCAAAGTAGGCAACATCAGCCTTTGATAAGCATGTTATGGAGTATCCTAAATAACCAAGTGGATTCATTTGTACATTGGTAAAAGAGTCTATCACCTCAATGTCCTCATTCAGCAATTTCTTAGCTTCAGCGATTGCCACTTTTCTTTCACTAATAATTTCCTCGTCAGTTCTATCAACCATCGGCTGGCTTATAAATAATCTTTTCATATTTTCCCTTTCTCCGGTTCTCCCGAAAATGCTAAATAATGTCAGTATTGCTATTGAATAGTTGCTTTAAAGCTGTTATAATTGAATCAAATAACAGGGAACGCAAAGCCGCCAGTAGACCCTTGTGTGGTTGAAATTCCACACCCGCTAGTGAAAACGTCGGGCAGAGCCGTAAGGCTCTTTTTTTGTTCCCTTAAATTTTAAAGCTTGTCTAACAGTTTTCTAAATTCCTTCGATGGCCTCCTGACCCGCTCCCACGCCAGCTCCGCTCCGCAGTATGGGCAACATTTATATTCCTCTGCCACGCCCATTCCGCAGGAACACTCATATTCCGGTTTCATGGGTTTTGAACCCTGGATGGAATATGCAACAATCTCCGGCACGACCACTTTAATCAGTCTTAATTTTCTCATTTCGTCACCTCAATCCTAATTTTCCAACATCGGCAGCATTGCTGGCATCTGCCCCGTCTGGTATGACATCTCAATCTGCGGTGCAATCCATTCTCCAGCCGTCCGTCCATCTGGCAATACAATATCGTACAAAAACTCCCGCTCCACCGTGCTGATACCAGCCTCCACCGCCTCCAGCTTAGCCTTGACAATTAAATACAGTGCCCTCCAACGGCTTCGGCAGGCTTGCTCCCATGCAGTATGCGCCGCATCATCCGCCCGGCGTTGCCCTCGGCCCGGAGTATACCAAAATTCTTTCGCTGACTTGTCTGGGAGAGGAAGCAGAAATCGAATCTGCCGCCCGGACATTGTAAATCCGATAACCGCCATATTAGCTTTGTATCCGCTCACAAACTGTTCTGCTCCGTGTGTTTGAACAAGCTCTTCTATATTTGCCTTCGTCCGTGCCACGGATACCGTAGTTTTTTCAGCATATGCCATCTTGTACCTCCTTCTCTATCAAATGCTAATTTTCCCAATTCCATAGTCCCTGCCGCCCCCTTGCCGGAATTGGTAGAGAAAACAGTTTTATATTATCCAGTTCCCACGCATAGCGCCCTGGCGTCCAGTCTCCAATGGCTATTTCATCATTCGTAGGCACAATGAAATCTCCAAAACCCGGCGCATGTTTATCGTTTGTCAGACTTTCAGCCCCAATAGGAATGTTCCGCGCCACTTCAACGTTCGTTCCGGGGTAATGTGTTATACGCCATACATTTACCAGTTCTGCCGTAGCGAGAATACATCCTGCTGGAAAATATTTCTCAGGTTCAAAATTTTCTGTCAGCCCCATTCTCCGCAAGATGACTTCCCTGGCTCTTGCAGATGTGGACCAGGACCAACAGTTTACAAATGGTTTCAGCGCTGAATGTATCGCAATAGGCCCCCTATACTTCGTTGCCCAACTCCGCGTTTCATACTTTTTCACACCGCAGGCGATAAGTGACGCCCACGGCTGCCAAATTGTTATTGCTTTCATATTGCCATCCTCCTGTGGAAAATGCTAATTTACACGACTATTCCACCGTGCTATTGTTTCTTCTTTACTTCTATCATGCCCCGCTGTGCAGTCACAACCAAAATATGTTTGGCATTGTGGGCAAGCTACTATGTATATGTTCCCATAGCATTTCGTCAATGTCGGGAATTCATTTCCACAAAATGGACAAGGTTTTAATTGTTCCATCTATGCTCCTTTCCTCCGGATAGCCCGGCCTCCTTCCTTGGTTTTCAAAATAACGATATAGTGGATGTGCGCCAGACCGGAACCCCTGGCCGTATGGTCCTCCATTATCTCTCCATAGGCACATCCGCTGCTGGTCTTACTGGTTGTGCATACACCAGAGCCATGCCAGCTATCTTTACGCAGTCACGGTCCTGCGAATCAGGTACCGGTATGCGCTGCTGTGTTGTAATCTAACGTTCGCCATTAATTGTTTTAAAATATTTTTTCCATGCTTCATCAAAAGAAATCCCATCTTCTGCCGCCATTCGTTCAATCGCACCGCGAAGGCATACAAGTGACATTGCAGCCTGTTCTATTCTCTTTGAATTTGTCCAGTATCGACAATTACCATTTCTTTTCAGCCATATAATCAACAACTTCATTTTGTTCTCCTAAATAAGCTGTTTTGGGTAATAAAAAACCAACCATCAAATATTGATGATTGGCTATTTTTCAAACCCTATCCAACTCTTCTAACCCCATATCTTTTCGAATACAACTTATACAATCATTTATTTCAGGTAACAGCCTTCTTGACCACTGCATAAGTTCATTTTCACAAATACCATTTCCATCATTATGAATGGGGAGTATGTAATCCAAACTTCCTATATTTACAATTGTAATTGAAAATTTTTTAATGCTCTTCTTGTTGAAATAGATTTTATTTTTTGTAAAATATTGTTCTAGTTCTTTATATTGCTTACTCAAATCAAAAGATTGGATATCAATTTTGTTCTCAATATCAAATGATAATTCAAACAAAATTTCGTTGATTTGGTAGAACATGCAAAACAGGTCTTTATATGCATTTAGTTTATCCATATATACGATATCAATTAATCTACTCCGCCTTTCTTTCCTTGCCCTGTATGCATCAAAACTACATTTTAAAAATTCTAATATCATATTTGGAACAAACGATATTGCCGCACCAATTATCAGAAAAAATATATCCCTGCTCATATCCCCTCCACTTTTGATAGTAATGATATTATTATATCTAATATTTTTCCAATCATCAATATTCAATTGTCAATGTACATTAATTCACTAAATACGTGCTCTCTTTAAAATTCCTTCTGGCGAATCGTCAAATGGTTCCTGATTTGGTTTCCACTGCACACCCTTACTCTCTGCCAATTTATCCAACATCTGAAATCGTTTCTGTGACTTCTCCCGAGCTGCATCGACCTCTTTTTGCTCTATCTCGTTTGATATCATCAACAGTTTATAAAGAGCATCCCGGAAGCGTTCAGGGTAAACAACTCGTTCGCTCCTTAATATGCGGTTAAGGCCCTGCTGTGTATATCCAATCATCTTACACAAGTCCGATACGCTCATATTAAATGTGTGTGCCAGCTCTTTCAATTTCATGGATTAATCCTTTCTATAATCTCGCGTTTGCCGAAATTATTAATCAACTAAATACGTGCTTCTATCATTAAATATCTGGCCTGTAATATTATTGATACGAATATGCGATAGTGTATCAATATCTGTCGGTGTTAAATTACCGCCTCTGAATACAATGTTTCCATCCGCTTTTATTTCGCTTACCACACCGATGCGGTCAAAAACTGAATCAATACTATTTCTTTTCACTTCATTTTGTCCTCTTATGGCTCCGCTCAGTTACTTTCACTAAAATATCTTGTAAAACTATCAAATCGTCGTCAGTTACAAGACTTGCCTGCATCATGATTTCCTGTAATGTGTATATGGCCCACTCCCTGGTTGACCATTCCTGTTTTTCCGCTTCTGACTGCTCCGGCTGGTTCATGGCTGTATCTGTAAATCCTGTAGCGGTCATTTCTGCATTTTCCGCCGCTTTCTCCGCTTGCACCCCAGCTTGTGCAGCTGCAATTTGCGCATGTTCCGCCCGCTTTGCGGCCTTTTCAGCACGTTCTGCGGCCTTCTGTGCCGCCCTGATTTCCTGCTTCTCTCTGACACGTTCTGTAATTTCTTTGTGGCGGACTTCCTTCCCCTCTGCCGCAGCAGCGGCAATTTCCTTCTGTTCCTCTGCCGGAAGTTTTGCAGTCTCATATGCAGCAGTTTTTCCTATTGTTCCTGCCTTAAACTGTTCCTTTGCCTCTGGCACCAGGCCATTGTTTATTTTATCCATCCTTGCCACTTGGGTCTTGCTGGTCTTAAGGATATCCGCAACAATATCCCGCATTTTTCCCTTTATAATTATTCCATCTTCTTCTCTGGCCCGTATAAGGGCCGCTTTCAAACGAGCAGCTTGCTCTGTTTCTTCATATGGGGTAAGTTTGCGGTTAAAGGCATTTCCGATGATAAGAGATAGTTCAAATAAGGCTGATGTCATTTCTTTATAGAAGTATCTCGCCTTGTAGTCCCTGGGAAGCGCCCCGCATTCTATATTATGTATATTGGCGAGATTCCTTCTATGGCCGCTTATAATTTTGTACACGCCATCTACCTGTCCAAGTACAGTCGGCTGCTGTTGTCCTACCGTAAGCATGGAATCTGCCAGCTCCTCAATGTTTTCCTGACTATAAAAATTACTTTCTGAAGGCTCTACTTCATAAGGGCTTAAATAGATTTCTGCGAAATCTGAACCTGGTGTTTCAACCGTATTTAATAATTCCTTAAATGACCACGACATAATGTCCTCCTGAATTTGATTTTACTCACCGGCCATTCTCCTGTATTCTTCCACAAATCTGCGGTAACTGGCAGCAGCCGCACTTCTGGGGCTGTATTCCTCCAGTGGCTTCCCCATCATTATGCTTTCAGATACTTTTTCGCTGTACCGTATTTTTTCCTCAAACATTTTATATCCCTGGTCCTGCAACCATTCAACTCCGGCTACATTTGTATCGTTATTACGGTACATAGTGACCAGGATTCCCAGTAGACTTATTCCCGGGTTTCGCTCCCTGCATTCTGATATTTGGTCCTTGATGATTTCCAACCCGTCCAGCGCCCACTGGTCCAGTTTTACCGGCACTATTACGTCATTGGTGACCATTAGTGCATTTATTACATTAATCCCCATATCTGGAGGATTATCTATAATAACATAATCGTACGTTTCCCCATCCTCTGCCCTGGCATTACGCAAGGTTTCAAACCGCTCCACTTTCTCCCCGGATTTACTCAATAACCGGTATGTGGATGTCAGAAGGGACATATTGGCACTCACCACCCCCAGGCCCGACTCATCCGTAAATCTCATGATTTTATTCACATCCCGCCCTGCCAGAAGCTGGGCCGTGCCGCACATATGGTCCTCTGCATGATATCTTCCCATGGCTTGGCTCAGATTCCCCTGCTTATCATTGTCCACCAGCAATACGCTCTGTCCGTATCTATGGTGCAATATGTATCCCATTTCAAGGGCTGTCATGGTTTTTCCAACTCCACCCTTTAAATTAATAATGCTAATGATTCTCATGATTTGCCTCCATCAAAATACATGTGGGTCCTCACATGGTCTTATGTCTATACCACGTTTTTCTGCTATTTCCTCCAGAAGCTTCAACCTCCATTGATGCGTAATCTTTGCCGAATTCATATCATAATCACGCTTTTTCAGCGACATAACCCTAAAATCTCTCATTAGTTTCTGAAATTCTCCTGGATATATGGTAGTATCCGCCTCCAGAATTCGTTTTACGTCTAAAGGAGAGTAACCGGATTTGATACACATTTCACTTTCACTCATACCAAAACCTTCTGCCAATTCACGCAGTACACTCATTTTTTGCCTCATGCTTTTTTATTACTCTTGTTACAGTCGAACTGCTGCATCCTATCATACGTGCTATCTCATTCACTCCATGCCCGGATGCTTTTAGTTTCATAATCCGCATGTGCTTCTCGTTTATTTTTCTGCTTTTTTGCTTTGCATTTCGTATCACACCTGCTACTGTCTTTCGGCTATATCCGGTCTTTTCTGCTATCTCATCATTGCTCATACCACGATATACCATATGCATTATCTTTTTCCTGCGTTCTTCCAACATTTCTTCCTGACTCTGTACTACATCCTCCTGTTTCTTACGCCGCTTTACATTGTATAGCAGAGCCTCCTGTATAGTCATGCTCCGCTGTAGCCTTCCGAGTTGCAAGGTGATTAGATGTTTATATACACCGGTCACTTGCATACGCCTCTTGACCATCCTGGAGCCCCCCACGCCATCGTTTCGTGGCACGGATTCATAATATATTAACTGGTCTCCTATCTTTAATGACTTCCTGAACGTTTCCAATTCGTCTTTTTTTATCGGATTTTTTGTCTCAATTCCCATATGTGCCTCCAAATCTCCTTGATTTCTTTGGCCATATCAGATATACTTAATTTGCACAGGCTGGGCAGGGTCCTCCCCTGTCCACCCCGGCTGATTTATTCAGCCGGTTTTTTATTGTAGTAACTGATTGGCCTAATTGACACCGGTTTATATCCAGCCCCCTCAATTGATGTGTAATTTCTTCCATTCATCTCTCGACAATTACACTTTTCAAATGGGTCCAGATTCCCCTGGCAGTATTCGCACTTTCTAAACTTTCTTGCCATGTTTCCTATTTTCCTCCGTACATCACCAAATACATGATTACCATTGTTAAAAACCCAAGCAGAAGCAGATAGACCGCAGACCAACATTTATAAAATTCTCTTTCTTTCCTGGCCTTCCTGCACTCATATCTCCAATAATCTTCTCCCGTCACACGTTCTCTTTTAGCTCTTATCAGCTTTATACTCATAATAGATTTCCTCCATGGTGTCTACTGTGAAGAACATCTCCCGGTTATAAAAGTCTCCAATCCATATAAATACCTCCAGTGTTTCTCCTTCATACCATTTCCCGGCCAGAAAAAACGTTTGGAAACTTTTCTTACTCCCTTTCGTGTACCATGGTGTTATCCTTATTTTTATCTGACCGGACTGGAAGTAATATCCATATTCATCTTTCTTCGTTACCTTCCTGGTGCCCAGAAGCTGCATTGCCAGCTCTTCGGCCTTTTTCTTTGTGACTCGCTTTATTTCCATGATTCCATTACCTCTCATTCCTTGTTTTTTCTCCCCTCCCGTCCTATAATGTACTTACAGGCCCCCGCCAGGGCCGAGTACATACGAAGGAGTGATTTTTTGAGCAATTACAAACAACTATATGAACACTTAGCGAGTGCGCCTGATACATTCACATTAATGGAGCTTGCTGCAATGGACACTGCTCTATCTTGGTATAGCGAAGAACTGAGCAAAATGGTTAAACCTGATTCAAGTGTCCGTTTAACCGGCGAAATTGAAATGGCCGAATCTGCGCTAAAAAAGGTAAGATATCTGTACAAAAAAGCGGGGGGACCAAAGCTCAAATAATTCCCTTGTTATCCAGCATCTCTTTTCTTTCGCTTAACAGATATTTTTGTAAGTCTTTTACATCTCGTTTTAATTTTATCTGTTCCATCGACTGCTCTCGCAGAACTAACGCGAGGGCAGCTATTTCCTTTGGCGACCCTTTGATAGATACTTTCATTCTGTTCTCCTTTCCAAGTTTCATTGTTTAAGCGTATGTATCCACCGGAATCAGCTTAATTCCCCTCGCCTTATAATCCCGTAATACAATATCGTAGATGATTTCCGGCGCCTCTATACCTTCCAGGGTCTCCAGCTCCCTTCCATCCTTCATGACATTGATTACCTTTAGATTGGATTTGTCCACCTTTTTCATGTTCTCTTAGGCTCCTTTCTTTTCGTTGTTTTCAAGTATATCTCTAGCAAAATTCATTGGATTAACGCCTAAAAACTTGCATATTCTTAGCATTTCCCAATCTCTAAGCACCCTTCCTCTCCTTTCATTCATCAGGCTATCATACAAAGACATATATGGTATTCCCGTATCTCTAGCCATTTTTGAAATATTGACCCCCGTATTTCTGACATACTCAGATATATTGTCTGTTACGCTTCTCATCTATCCCCCTCCTTTCTTAGATTCTAAGATTAATTATATGATATTCTACTTTTCTTAGAATGTCAATATTTTTTCTTAGATTGTTAGATTTTTTTATTGACATGCTAAATTTTTTAGACTATATTATGTATACAGGAGGTTATTACAATGCCATACAATATAGGGGAAACACTAAAAAAATATAGAAGCGCTTCCGGAATAACAGTAAAGCAGATATCAGAAATATTGACACAGAAAGGTTTTAAAGCATCCGAAAAAACTATTTATAGTTGGGAATCTGGAAACAGTAGCCCTTCTCCCGATGCTTTACTTGTTATGTGCAAGGCATACGGAATTAACGATGTCCTTACAGCTTTTGGCTACGATGGGTATAATGAAGATGGTAGTCTCCAACTTGACATGTCTGAAATCAACATGATCGAAAAGTACCGTAACCTCGATGATTATGGACGTCAACATGTTGATGAACTACTTAATTGGGAAGAAGATAGAGTAAAAGCCTTGACCCATAATGAGAAACTAATGTCTCAGCAAGCTCAGTATATTGCTGAATTAGAAAAACTTGCATCCATGGATTGCATTCCCATGGAACCATGCCGAGCAGTATGTTTTTATCAAACATATCCTTCTCCTGCTACAGGAAAAGTAATGTGGGACGATATAAAAATAGACAACACAGAAATACCGGATAATGACGAAAACAAAGAAGGCGACTATTTGATTACGATGGATGATGATTCCATGGCCCCTCTCTTTTGGAGAACTGATATACTTCTTGTAAAAGAAACAAATAAAATAGAATTGGGAGAAATTGGTGTATTTACTTTGAATGGAGTATGCTATATAAAAGAACTTGGAAAAAATAAACTTATTTCCCGCAATCCTGACTTTCCTCCTATCATGTTTGATAAATCCCTTGAATGCAAGGGAAAAGTACTGCGTAACTTAATGGAACATACTGAAGATGAAATAAAATATTTGACCGAACGAAAGGATCACATACGTCGTTATCAAGAAACCTATCAAATGGTAGCTGAGAATGGATTGAATGATGATGACGAAACCCGCAAATTAGTACAAAAAATAGTTGACTCGCTTAAGGAGACTCCAGATTCAAATGACTAGAAATGAACACCTTAAGGCTCTTGCCTATAGTTTTTATATGCGAGAAGCAATATGTGGACTTCCATTAGATCCAATCGCTATATTAGGCCGAAGAGACTATACAGTAAAACCATATTATGAGATTCCGCCGCCAGGGGAATCTCCCAAAATTATTGTTCGTACTTTAGGAAATGCTTTTGTCACTCCCAGGAGTGAATTTAAATACCGCACTCACTATATCATAGGTATTAATACATATTGTAGCAAGGAGGAGCAACGATGGGCTTTGATGCATGAACTTTCACATATTGAGTTGGGCCATGTAATTGACTTAATAGGAAATAATGGATTTGGGGCATCAAAAGGCGTGCTTGAAGCTGAGGCGCGTGATTTATCTCTCTTCCTGGCCTGCCCAGATATCATTCTGGAGCACCTGGATGCCCTTACCGCCAATAAAATATATTCCATCTGTAAAATACCTTACGAAATCGCTTTAAAAAAATCTGAGTATTTTAGAAGTTTAGAATATAGATTATCCGCTCTTAGACCTGAAAGTGTAATGGAAAAAAGACTTGTTTATACATTTCAAGACTATATAACTGAATATTATAAAAAAAAGGTAATTAAATGGGAAATGTCTGATGAACTTTGTTTTTAGCGTAAAAATACAAAACGGATAAAAATATATAATATCAAAATACGGGGGATTACAATGGAGAATGAATTAAACTCTCAGTTATTAGAAAATCTTAAATTAACCATACATAATATTGATAATATAATAGACGAAAATTATAATAATTCTGAGCATGATTCTTACTATGAAAAATCGTGCATAGGGCTTGAATATTGTTCATTATTAGTTTTTATCTCTACTGTAGTTGGAATGGTAACACGTTGTTATACCCCCGAACAAATACAACCTATGGCCAATGTTGTCTATCTAAAAGCGACCTTGTTCTCAGAAACTTTAGAAAAAACCTATAATATATCTTCCTCTGATGTTACTACTTTCATCAAGAATAGAATAGCAGATTATGAAAAAATTTATTTTGGTGATTATGAGCCTTGTGGGTATTATTTGACCAAGGATTACCCACGTTACAAAGATAATCATATTCAAGATGGTTTAATGCGCTGTTGTGTTGCGTTTGGTGATTTTTCTCTTTATTTTATTAAAAACCATTTACGCGCAAAATTCGAAGATATTGATCCCATAATTCTAATTGACATTTTTGAAATGTCATTTTATTCAAATATATTTATATCTGTTACTAATACATTATTTAAATATTTCAATACTTCGATTGAAATTATAGCTAAGTATACAAATGCCGGTACCAGAAAAACAGAAAATAGAATGCATCAAATATATGATGAAACGGCATCATCGGATAAGAAATCACCAATTCCGACAGAGCCAACCGACAAGGATTCTCAAAAAAGCATGCAGCCCCATAAATTTGATAATAAAGAAATGTTTATCATGATAATTGCAATTCTTGCTGCACTATGGGCAGTACTCTCAAATTATATTTTATAAAATAAAACCGCCCCTGCGCCAACAGGAACGGTCTTATGGATACTATTGCAGGACATGCCCGAAATAATATCAGGTCTCCCAAACCTACGCATATTATATCATTCGGCACCACATTCTGCAATGGGTGTTCTTTTTATACTCAAAAATACTTTAAGAGAGGAATGATAATATGCGTAAAGATGTTAAACGAGTAGCTATTTACATACGTGTTTCAACGTATGAGCAGGCACAGGAGGGGTATTCCATTGATGAACAAAAGGAACGACTGGTGCAATACTGCAAGGCAATGGGATGGGTGGTATCAGAACTATACATAGACCCTGGTTTCTCCGGCTCCAATCTGGAGCGCCCTGGGCTTCAAAAGCTCATATCAGAGATAAAAGCCTATGACAGCGTTTTGGTATACAAACTTGATCGTATCTCACGTTCACAAAAAGATACTATGTATCTGATAGAAGATGTTTTTCTGAAAAATGATGTTGATTTTGTATCAATGAGTGAAAGCTTCGATACCAGTACGCCCTTCGGTCGAGCTGCTGTAGGGTTACTTGCTACATTCGCCCAACTAGAACGCGAAAACATCAAAGAACGAATGACAATGGGAATGAAAGGACGAGCCAGAAAAGGATACTGGAAAGGAACCAGCAGACCCCCGATAGGTTATGATTATAAAGAGGGTAACTTAGAGGTCAACGACTATGAGGCCATGCAGATACGGGAACTATTCACTATTGCTGCAAACGGTATCCCCAACATGCCGTACAATGTTAAAAATATGGCCCGTTATCTCTCTCAAAAATACTCAAATAAATATGGCAATTGGTCAGATAGTACCGGTATCACTTATACCATACAAAATAAAGTTTACATAGGCATGGTCAAATATAAAGATGAATATTTCCCAGGAAATCATATGCCTCTGATTGACAATGAGCTTTTCGAAAAGGCCAACAACCGATTAAATACTTATCTATCCACTTTTGGAGAACATACCACTTACACAAAGTATATGTTATCTGGATTAACAGTTTGTGGTACCTGCGGGCTCCCTTATTATCGTCGTAACTCGCAAACAAAAATAGGTGGCATAAAAAAAGAATACGGATATTATTCCTGTCAGGGCCGTAAAATAGATATGCCAAATAGGTGCCAATCCAAAATATATCGTCAAGAAGCATTAGAAGATAAAGTCATTACTCAAATTGAATCATTAAAATACAAAGATTATTCTACTGGTAATGGCAAAAATGATACAGCCTCTCTGCTTCAGGAGTTGAAACAGATTGATTCGCGCCAGGAACGGCTTATTGACTTATATAGCCTCGGTTCTGTATCCAGAGAACAAATAGACGATAAAATAAGAGAACTTAACCAGCAACGAGAAAAGGTCAAAGTTCTCTTATCTGCACAGAATACTTTAAAATCAGAAGAAATAATCAAAATGTCAACCTGTATACGTAATGTTGACTACGCTACTCAATGCGACATAGCCGGAATGCTTATAGAAAAAGTAGTGGTAGAAGGCGAAAACATACGTGTTTACTGGAATTTCTAGCCTTTGTTATTCTGGTAGTAAGTATGTTAATACTTTCCTTCCCCATGGTGTTTCCCTTTCTTTCCAGTCATGATTGCATGTATGACTTACAGCCTTACACGGAAGCTTCCTTACCCGCGCTCCTGTCCCAGTCCCGGGGCAGGATAAAATCCACTGTCCTAAGCAGACGGTCCGTGGACGCCACCTGAACCCGTATGGGCTGGCCCAGCTTAAATGTTTTCCTGGTCATCTCTCCCACCAGTTCGTAATGCTGTTCATCAAATATATAATAATCATCCCTCAGCTCGCTTATGCGGACCAGTCCTTCCACCGTGTTGGGAAGCTCCACATACAGCCCCCAGTTGGTGACGCCTGATATTACGCCGTCAAACTCCTGCCCGATAAATCTGGACATATACTCGCACTTTTTAAGCTTGTCCGTCTCACGCTCCGCTTCCTCTG
>OLPX01000260.1_pt1 | contig 56313 bp, 49 predicted proteins | sample 1672491 | NCBI WGS metagenome assembly OLPX01 (sample SAMEA3136692, study PRJEB25190) | human gut metagenome | biome: human gut; feature: human-associated habitat; material: faeces | place: Austria | collected 2013
CTTTTCCCCGCCAGCTCCAACACAAAGCTGGAGGCCAGGAACCGGTGCTTTAAGGTGGAGAAGCCCCGGGCCAGGAGACGGTCGATGTCGTCCTGGCTTACGAAGAAGTTCAGGCGGATCACCGGCAGGTTCTGGGCGTTTAAGATGTTGAAGATGCGGGAGGAGAAGCAGAAAATGCAGTCGTACTCCAGCTCCTCCAGCCGGTGGATCTCGTTGATGTTGAAGGTGCCCTTCCATTCCAGGGCCACGTACTCCCGGATCTGCTCCAGAAAGAAGCTGACCCGCTCAAAGTTGATGCTGGTGACCACCACGATTTTTTTGCGGTGGCGGTCCACGATGCGATTGCGCAGGACGTGTTTCTGTACCAGCAGCGTCAGGGTGGAGAAGTGCTCGTCCATGAAGGCGAAGTTGTAGGCGGCCTTGAAATACACCCCGTATTTCTGGATGATCTGATAGAGGTTCAAAAACTGTTCCCGGGTATTTTCCACGGTCTTATCCACGAAGGTGCAGTGAAAGTGGTTGAGCGTGATCTCGCGGTAAAAATAGCTGTACAGCTCGTCCAGAAATTCTTCCCGGATGGAAAATGGCTCGGGCAGGCTGGCCACCACCTGCTCGGCGAACTGCTCCGTGGTCTGCCACAGCCGCCCGTCAAAGGGGAATTCCAGGCTGCGGGAAAAATTGAGCATGCTTAAGGCCACGTTGTAAAGCCGGTTCTCCCGGGGATTGTCCGAGAAATGCATGTTGAGCGGAGCCAGGGGCAGGCGGTAGGAGAACTGCATGGACTCGTCTATGGGGCGGCTCTGCATGAGACAGATGAATAGCAGCAGGAACTTCTTGGACGGGTAGTTTAAGGACAGTCCGGCGTCCGCCAGAAATGCGTTCAGCTGTTTGACCGCGCTTTCGGAGGTCTTTTGCAGACAGTCCGCGGCCTGGTCGTAGCTCTGTTTTTCCAGGGGCGTGTTGGCGAAGCGGGCCTCGATGCGGTTCTCGTCCGTAAATTCCAGCAGGGGATGGAGAATGTCGATGACAAGAAACCGCAGCTGCAGCTCGTCCCCCTCGATGGACAGCCCTTTTTTCTTCAGGGTCACCAGCTGCAGGCCGTGGTCGGAGAGCAGCCGCCGTAAATTGGCCGTGTCCTGCTTTTTCGTGGTCAGAGACAGGCCCCAGCTCTCATACAGGGAGGAGGCGTTCACATATCCCTGGAAGAAAATGGTAACGATTACCACCCGGATCCGCTCCGCCCAAGAACTGGCGTAGTCCTCCATGCTGATGCCCTTGATAAAGTCCACAAACTCCTTGTAGCTCACTCGGCTCAAGCACCAGCCCTTTTTGATCTCGATCATGGGGGCCGCAGAGTAGAGGTTGATCTGCTCGATGGCCCGGCGGATGGAGATTTCATTTTTCTCAAACTGCATCGCCACCTTGTGCAGGGGGATGCTCTGGCGCTTCTGGATGAAGCGCAGCAGGCTTAGATCGTCGTAGCTGAGACCCATTCGGGTGCCCTCCTTTTGCAGTATCCTTGTAAATTGTCTTTATTATAGGGGCAGAGGGCGGAAAACGCAATCACAAGATGTATAAATGGTATCAAAAATATGCCGGGTGATTGGATGAATTTGCCAGTAATATGCTGCGGCAGGGGGAGAAAATGGTGAAAATGAATATGTTTTTCTGGAAAAAATAAAAAACATATTGACAAATGCTTAAAAATAGATAAAATAAAAGACAGAAACGAGGAATGTTACTGCTTAGGCAGGCATAACCAAGATCTATGACGCGTTTTAGAGTGAAAGCGCGCGGGTCCTGGTTGTGCCTGCTTTTTGTTGGATACAATGGGCCGCGGGCGTAGCTTGCGGCCATTATTGTGGAAAAAAGCGGGTGGGTTGGATTTTGAAAGAAAGGAGCCGAGGGGATGGAAATCATCAGGATTTATAACAACAACGTTGCGGTTGTCCGGGGGGATGACGGAAAAGAAATGATCGTCATTGGAAAAGGATTGGTTTTCCAAAAACACGCAGGTGATTTGGTGGATGAAACCAGGGTTGAAAAATGTTTCACCCTGCAAAATCCCAGAGTGATGACAAAGCTGGAGCAGCTGATCAAGGACATGCCTTCTATTTACCTGAGCATATCGGAAGAGATTGTGGAAATGATCCGCAGCGAATCGGATTTAAAACTGAGCGAAAACATTTATATTACGCTGACAGACCATATCAGCATGTCCCTGGAACGGGAGAAAAAGGGCGTGATCCTCGGGAATCCGTTCCTCATTGAGATCAAGCAATTTTACAAAAAAGAATTTAAGCTGGCGGAAAAGGCCGCGGATATTATTAAAAAGCATCTGGGACTGGATATATCCGAGGATGAGATCGGGACGATCACACTGCACATTGTCAACGCCTCGATGAACCAGAATCTGGAAAATACGGTAAAAGCTACAAGAATGATTCAGGATATCCTGAACATCGTGCAGGAATGCTGCGAGTGCCGGTTCAACGAGGAATCCCTGGCCTACAGCCGGTTTGTGCGGCACCTGCAGTTTTTGGCGAAAAATCTGTTGGAAAAGCGCAGCAAATCGGAGCGGGACGATTTTATGTTCAAAATTACCCGGTTAAGATTCCCCGAAGCGGCCGCATGTGTCCGCAGGATCAAGGCGCATTTGGAGGAGGCCTTCGGGGTTTCCATCTCTGAGGCAGAACAGGGATTCCTGATTTATCACATTGTAAATCTTACTTCTGAAAAGACAAACTAGACAGATGGGCCCGGCGCAATCGACGCGCGGGATTGGACGGGCCTTGAGTATGATAAAAAAATATAAACAGGAGGATCATCAAATGGCAGTTCAAGTTGAAAAATTGACCAGGGCCATCATGGAAAAGGTTGGCGGTGAAGAGAACGTATCGATCGTAACCCACTGTGTGACGCGGCTGCGTTTTATACTGAAAAATGTGGAGCTGGCGGACACGGAGGGGATCAAGGCGCTGGACGGGGTGTTGGGAGTGGTGATCGGCTCGGGCCAGTACCAGGTGATTTTGGGCGCGAATTTGTTCCCGGTGTTTGAGAAAATCACAAAGGAGTACCAGGTGGAGACGGAGGACGCGGTGGATGAGACCCACACGGAGGATTTCCGGCTTGCGGGAAGCAGGAAGGGGTTCGGATTCTATGTAGGGAAGGTCACGCAGTTTTTGTCCGCCTCGCTGACGCCGTTTATCACAGTGCTTTACGGGGCCGGTATGCTGAAGGTTATGTTGAGTCTGGTGTCCTATTTCTTCCCGGACGCGGCAGCCGGAAACACGTACATGATGTTTAATTTCCTGGGCAACACCCCCTTCTATTTCATGCCGGTGCTGATCGCATACGGTGCGGCCCGCACGCTGAAAAGCAATCCGGCCTTCGCAATCGCCATGGCGTGTATGTTGCTTAACCCTGATTTTGTGGCATTGGTGGGAGGAGAGCAGGCTATGTCCATTTTCGGCCTGCCGGTGACCCTGGTCAAGTATTCCAATACACTGCTTCCGGCTATTTTCTCGGCGATCCTGCTGGCGTATCTGGAAAAATTCTTCTATAAGGTAATCCCGGCGGTGCTCCGGTCGGTATTTGCACCGCTGTGTACCCTGGCGGCTGCCCTTCCGATTGTCATGGTGGTGCTGGCGCCCCTGGGAACCATTGTGGGCAACTATGTTGTAAAGCTGTTCGTGTCCGTCTACGGCGTGACGGGAGGCATCGCGGTCGGACTGCTGGCGGCGGTATGGCCCTTTATCGTGATGGGCGGTATGAACATGCTGTTCGTGGCGCCTATGACGGAGTTGCTCTCCAATGTGGGGTACGATAACTTTTTCCGGCCCTCGTGGATTTTACATAACATAGCAGAAGGCGGGGCCTGCATCGGCGTTGCGCTGCGGACGAAAAACAAGCAGCTGAAGTCGGATGCAGTGGCGGCGGCCATCGGCGCCATCGTGTCGGGCGTGTCGGAGCCTGCGATCTACGGCATCAACCTGCGGCTGAAAAAACCGCTCTACGCAGTGGTGATCGGCGGCCTGGCGGGAGGATGCACGGCGGGAATTCTGGGAGCAAAGGCTTACACGCTGGGATATTCCAGCATCCTGGCGGTTCCGATTTTCATGGATACCATGCTGGCTATTGTGGTCGCCATCGCCGTGACATTTGTGGTCTCCGTGGCCTCCACCCTGGTGATGGGATTTGAGGATGTGCCGGAATCCAAAATTTAATTTCGGACCGGGATCATTGACAATATTTGGAAAGAGTGACAAGATGGGATTTTTAGGACATATTTTTAACAGAGAAGCGGATGGGGCCGCCAATGAAATCGTAGCGGTGGCGGACGGGGTGCTGCTGCCCATGGAACAGGTGCCAGACCCGGTATTTTCCCAGAAAATGATGGGGGACGGCGTGGCCATCGATCTGAGCGGCAGCCAGGTGGTGGCTCCGGCGGACGGGGTGCTGTCCATGCTGTTTCCCACGCTGCACGCCTTCGGCCTGACCATGGATAACGGGATTGAAATTCTGGTCCATATCGGTCTGGACACGGTGGCTTTAAACGGCCGCGGGTTTGCGTCGAAGCTGAAGATGGGCGCTCCGGTAAAAAAAGGGACAGAGATTGTCCGCGTCGACCGGGAATTTATCCTCGGCCAGGGGTATAACCCCATGACCATGATGATTTTCACCAATACGAATGGTCATACCATGAAATTTGTAACAGAAGGCAACGTCAGAAAAGGAAGGAGCGTAGTGGCCGCATTTTAGGGGGCCGCGAAAATAAGATGAATACGATGAGAAACGGATTTCCGGAGGGTTTTTACTGGGGAGGCGCGATCGCCGCGAACCAGGCGGAGGGCGCTTATCTGGAGGACGGGAAGCTGCCCTCCACGGCGGATATCAAGGCGAGGGGGTTCTTTGGCGGCCTGCGCCGGGATGCGGATTACTACCCCACGCATCGGGCCATTGATTTTTACCACCGCTACAAAGAGGACCTGGCGCTGTTTGGCGAAGCTGGTTTTAATATTTTCAGGACCTCGATCAACTGGACCCGCATTTTCCCCACAGGGGAAGAGGACGTTCCCAATGAGAAGGGGCTGCAATACTATGAGGACCTGTTCAGGGAGGCAAAAAAGAACGGGATGACGATGATGATTACCATCTCCCACTATGAGACTCCCCTGAATCTGGTGGACAAGTACGGCGGCTGGGATAACCGGAAATTCATTGATTTCTATCTGAAATTTGTGAGAACCATCGTGACCCGGTATAAAGGAATGGTGAAATTCTGGCTCACCTTTAATGAGATCGGAAACGCGGCGGTGGTGCCCATTTGCTGGGACGCGGCGGGCCTGCACCCGGAGAGCGAAAATCTGGAACAGCGGATGTACCAGGCCGCCCACCACCAGTTTGTAGCCAGCGCCCTGGCCACAAAGATGATCCATGAGATCGACCCGGACGCCCAGGTGGGCGCTATGATCGCATACAAAACCGTTTACCCCTATACCTGCAAGGTGGAGGACGTAAAGGCCGCGGAGGCGGCGAAGCGGAAGGAATATTTCTTCTCGGATGTGCAGGCGAGAGGGTATTATCCCGCCTATATATGGAGATATTTTGAGGAGAACGGAATCCGGATCGCCATGGAGCGGGGGGACGAGGAGATCATCAGGGCCTATCCCATTGACTTTATTACGTTCAGCTACTACCGTTCCAGGGTTGTCTCAGCAGATTATGAGGAACCGGCGGAGAAGACCACGGACACGCTGGAAGGGCTGGTGAATCCCTACCTGCCCAAGACGGATTGGGGGTGGACGGTGGACCCGGACGGCCTGCGTCTGGCGCTGAACGAGCTGTACGACCGCTATCAGCTCCCACTGTTTGTGGTGGAAAATGGACTGGGCGCGCGGGATACGATGGAGGCGGACGGCCGGATTCACGACAGCTACCGCATCGACTACATGTCCGCCCATATCAAAGCCATGAGGGAGGCGGTGAAGGACGGCGTGGACCTGCGCGGATACACCATGTGGGGTCCCATCGATATTGTCAGCAACGGTACCGGTCAGATGTCCAAGCGGTACGGGATCGTATACGTGGACCTGGACGACGATGGAAACGGCACGGGGAACCGGAGCAAAAAGGATTCCTTTGCGTGGTATAAACAGGTGATCATTTCCAACGGAGAAATTTTATAAGAGAGGGCGAAGGGGAGCAATGCAGCGGCCATTGGCGCCGGCCGATTTGATCGGACGGCATCGATGGCCGTTTTTTGCCGGTTTGCGTTTGAACTAAATAGGGGCAACTAAACGCAACAATAACTTGTACTTTTTTTGCCTTGAAGCAACCATTCCAATCTGCGATAATAAAGCCAGTTCATAAGGCGCCTTTAGATCAAACGAAACAAAACGACATATCAACGTAAGAGAGGGAAACATATGAGTACAAAAAAGTCTAGCTGGAAGGACAGCATCCAGACCTTCGGCCGCTCCCTGCTGCTGCCCATCGCGCTGCTGGCGCCGATCGGAATGGTAATGGGTATCTGCAGTGCAATGGGACAGTCCTACATGATTGAAAAGTTCCCGTTTTTGGGAAATGAGATTCTTAAACTGGTTTTATCGAGCTTACAGACCATCACCAGCATCGTGTTCAACAACATTCCGCTGCTGTTCGCCATGGGCGTTGCCCAGGGAATGGCGAAAAATGAGAAGGGCATCGCCGTGTTCTCCTCGGCGGTGGGCTATCTGACCCTGAACGTGGTCATGAGCGTTTACCTGAAAGCAACCGGCACCATGGCCGACGCAGCTGTGGCGGCCCAGGTGGGCCAGGGTACGGTGCTGGGAATCCAGACCCTGAAAATTGAGGCCCTGGGCGGTCTGATCTCCGGCCTGGTGGCCGCCAAGGTGGCGGACCGGTTCTACCGGCTGGAGCTGCCCCTGGCATTTGCCTTCTTTGGCGGCAAGAAGTCCATCCCGATCATCACCTTTGTCTGCATGATCCCCATCGGCCTGGTGATCCCGGTGATCTGGAACGTGCTGACCAGCTTCCTGATCAGTATCTCCTTCATTTTCACCGCTCCCTATGTCGGAAACGCTGTGTATTACACCTTAAACCGGGCGCTGATTCCCTTCGGCCTGCACCATGTATTGGCTTCCCTGGTGCGTTTTACTGAGGCGGGCGGCACCTACATGATCAACGGAACCGAGTATGTGGGTATCTTAAATGCGACCAACGAGATTCTGTTTAACTTAGGACCCACCAGCGAATACTGGAAACAGCTCATGCCCACCCTGACCAGCTACCTGGGCGGCGCGCAGATGCTGACCACTTTGTTCCGCGTACCGGCCATCGGCCTGGCAATGTACCACACGTCGTTCCTGAAGAACCGCAAGATCGCCAAGGGCGTGATCCTGACCTGCTGCCTGACCGCGTTTCTGGGCAACATCACCGAGCCGTTGGAGTTCTCCTTCCTGTTTATTTCACCGCCGCTGTTCATCCTGTACTGTGTGATGTGCGGTATCGGCGCGATCCCTTACCAGATGTTAAACATCTGTATCGGATATATCCGGGGAACGATTTTCGACTTCGGTATTTTCGGACTGCTGTATGAGGACACCCAGTGGATCGGCCTTGTGATCCTGGGAATCATCAACTTTGTTGTTTTCTATTTCGTTTTCAAGTGGTTTATTGTAAAATTCAATCTGGAGACGCCGGGACGGGAAGCGTTCGAGATTGAGGAATCTGCCAGCACGCTGCTCAAGGAAAAGAACTGGCCCGCCATCGCGGCTATCGTCATCGAGGGCCTGGGCGGCAAGGAAAATATCGTCAACGTGGAGAACTGTATCTCCCGTCTGCGCGTGGATTTGAAGGATCCGAATAAGGTGGATCAGGTCAAGATCAAGGATTCGGGCTGCGCGGGTATTTTCTTCCCGTCCGCCAACCACATCCATGTGGTGTTCGGCCCCCATGTGGAGTTTGTCCGCCACGCAGTGGACGATTCTTTGAAAAAATAAGAGGTGAACAATGCGAGCTTTATATGATTCGAAAAGTAAACTGGACGACCGGGGGATCAAGGCGCTGCTCAGTGAGACGGAAAAGTACCGGACCTGGCTGAAGGTGGAGGCCGCCCTGGCCCTGGCTCAGGCGGAGGAGGGATTCATTCCCCGGGAGGCAGCCCAGGATATCGCCTCCGTCCGCTTTGAGGATCTGGACCTGGCGGAGATGGAGCGCATCAAAGCCAGGGTGGGACACGGCTTCGTGCCCTTTGTGAAGGTGCTGGTGAAAGCCTGCCGCGGGGAGGGCGCAAAATACGTCCACTATGGGGTAACCACCCAGAATATCCAGCAGACCTCCCAGCTCTACATTACAAAAGAAGTCAACCGGGTGTTCAAGAGCTTTATCGCGGACATTCTGGACAATCTGGGAACCCTGGCCGGGGACAACGCGGACACGGTGATGGCCGGGCGGACCCATGGAAAACACGCCATTCCCATTACCTATGGCTACAAGGTGTCCGTGTACATCAGCGAGCTGTTAAACAGCTTAGAGCGGCTGGAGGAGTGCGAGAAGCGGGTGTTCGTTGCCATGATGGGCGGCGCGGTGGGCGGATTCAACGCCACCGGCCGGCCCGGCCGCAGGATTCAGGAGCGGGTGGCGGAAACGCTGGGCATGAGGCCCATGGACGTTCCCAGCCGCAATATGAGCCAGATGAAGGTGGAGTACCTGATGAACCTGTCCCTGCTGTGCAATACGCTGCACAAGATGGCGGAGGAGGTCTATTACACCGGCATCGAGGAGTTTTCCGAGGTCAGCGAGTCCTTCACGCCGGGCACCATCGGCAGCTCCACCATGCCCCAGAAGATCAACCCCAAGCTGGCCAAGGGCATTATCGCCAACTCCCAGAAGCTGTATTCCCTGTCCACCACCGGGCTTTACTCTGCGGTGCGGATGTTCGAGGGGGACAGCAGCTCCTACATGCTCTTTGACGGGCTGATGGAGGAAGGGCTGGAGCTGGCCACCGAGGTGCTGATCCGAGGGGAAGAGCTGACGCGGACCCTGCATGTGAACCGGGAGCGGATGTTGCAGAATGTAAATCTGAACCGGGGGCTGGACAACAGCGAGTACGTGATGATGAACGTGGCCGCCAGGCTTGGTAAGGATAAGGCCCACGAGCTGATGTACGACAAGGCCATGAAGGTGGAACTGGAAGGCCGGGATTATCTGAGCGTGCTTTTGGAGGACGACGGGATCACCGCCATGTTCTCGGAGAAGGAACTGCGCAGCATGATCGATCCGGCCAGCTATACCGGGCTTTGCAGCGAGATTGCGGCGGATATGGCCGGGAAGGCCAGGGCGGCGGCAGGGGAGCTTAGGGCGCGGATTGGATAAGAGGTCGTGAGACGCAGGGGTGGGCCGGCGGGAGCCGGACCATCCGCGTTCCGGGAAAACTTCGGGCTGAACCGGCGGGAGCCGGGCCGCCCGGGAGCCTCCCGCACTAACTGGAAGATAGAATTGGAGGAACGATCACAATGGGACTGTTCGGACGTAAAAAAGTAGAGTTTGTATCCCCCATGGGCGGCAGGCTCATGCCGGTCACCGAGGTGCCGGACCCGGCGTTTTCCTCGAAAATGCTGGGCGACGGGTTCGCGGTGGACTTAACCGACGGCCAGGTGGCGGCGCCCTTTGACGGGGAGGTCACCGCGGCATTTCCCACCGGCCACGCCTACGGTTTAAAACGGGCGGACGGCCTGGAGTGCCTGATCCACATCGGCATGGACACGGTCCAGCTGGAGGGCCGGGGCTTCGATGTAAAGGTTCAGGCCGGGGACAAGGTGAAAATGGGTCAGACGCTGGTGACGGTGGATCTGGACCTGGTAAGACAGAGCGGGAAATCTCTGATATCGCCGGTTGTATTTGTGAACGGCGAGGCGGTTACGCTGCTGAAAACCGGCGCGGTTGCCCGGGGCGAGGCGGATATCGTGAAGATTTGAGAGCAGCCGCAGGGGAGTATTGGCTGATCAGCGGGGGATGCGGCGGCGGAACGGCGTATCCCCTTTTTATAAATGGAAAAGAGGGAGTATCGGGATGAGAGAATCGCATATTATTACAATCGCAGGCGCGGGGAGCGCGCGGGTGCCGGCCCTGGTGGGGACGTTGGTCAACTATAAGGAGCGTTTTCCGCTCTCTAAGATCATTTTCTATGATATCGACAACGAGCGCATGGGTCTGATGGAGGATTACGACCGGCTGGTGCTGAAATGTTTTTACCCGGAGTGCGAGGTGGTGTTCACTACGGACGAGGACGAGGCTTACCGGGAGACGGATTTCGTGTTCTGCCAGATGCGGGTGGGCAAGACGGCCATGCGGTCTTTGGACGAGAAAATTCCGCTGCGCTACGGGCTGGTGGGTCAGGAAACCTGCGGGCCGGGCGGATTTGCCTACGGGATGCGCTCGCTGGGAGCCATGAAACACATGGTGGAGAAGGTACGCTCTTACTCCAAGGACACCTGGATTTTAAATTACACCAACCCGGCGGCCATCGTGGCCCTGGGGCTGGACAAGATGTTCCCCGAGGACAAGCGGATTTTAAATCTCTGCGACCAGCCGTTTTCCCTGATGAAGAGCTACGCCAAGATTCTGGGCGTGCCCCAGGAAAAGCTGCGGGCCAGATATTTCGGCCTGAACCATTTCGGGTGGTTTACGGAGCTTAAGGATACGGACGGAAACGACCATTTCGACACCCTGCGGGCCTATCTGCGGGACCACGACTTCCAGCCCTTTAACGCGGAGCAGCGCTCCAAATCCTGGCTGGACACCTACGTGCGGGTGAACCAATATATGAAGTTCATCGACGAGTACATTCCCACCACCTATTTGCAGTATTACATGTTCCCGGAGGAGATCGCGGCGGAGAGCGACCCGGCGTACACCCGGGCGGACGAGTCCAGGGATTCCCGGGAAAAGGAAGTGTTCGAGGTCTGCGCCAGGGCGAAGGGACGGGACAGTATGGAGGGGCTGGAAATGCTGACCAACAGCGTGTTCGGCAACCTGATGGTGGAGGTGGCGGAGTCCATCGCCTACGACTTGAACCGGGAGTTTATCGTGCTGGTGCGCAACGACGGCATCATCGGCAATTTTGAACCGGACGCGATTGTGGAGGTGGCCGGGACGATTGGAGAGGATGGGGCGAAGGGGTATCCATTTGGGGACATTTCACCTTATTATAAGGGGCTGATGGAAGGGCAGTATGCGTATGAGCTGCTGACCGTGGAGGCGTTTTTGGAACAGGATTATACCAAGGCGTTGAAGGCGCTGATTTTGAACCGCTCTGTGGTGGACCCGTCCAAGGCTAAGGCGGTGCTGGATGATTTGATGGAAGCGAATAAGGATTACTGGACGTTGAAGTGATAGGGCGAAGGCTGGGGCGCGAAGCGCCCGGCCGGGTACGGATGGCGGAGTGACGTATCGGGTGCGGGTGGCGGAGTGACGTATCGGGCGCGGCGCCGCCCGACCGGGTGAGGACAGCGGAGTGACATATAGGGCACGGAGCCGCCCGGCCACGGTGCAATGGTAAAATTTACATATTTTTGGGGGAACATGCGATGATTCTACATTCGAAACACATCATCCTGGAGGACCGGGAATTTGACGGCTTTTTGGAGCTTCAGGACGGGAAAATCAAGGGGCTTCACAGCGCCTGGGACGGCCCGTACCGGGATTTCGGGGATCAGGTGATCCTGCCGGGATTTATGGACATCCACATCCACGGGTGGGCCACCGGCTCCTTTTGGTTTGAAAAGACCGCAGGGGCGGTGGGGGAGATGTGCCGCACCCTGCCCTACGCCGGGGTCACGTCCTTTTTGGCTACCTCGGGGGCGGACACCATCCCGGAGATCAAGCGCTGCATCGCGGCGGCGGACGAGGCTTACGAGGCGGGGTATCCCGGGGCGGAGATGCTGGGCGTACATCTGGAAGGGCCGTTTATCAACCCGCAGTACCGGGGGATGCAGCGGGAGGAGTGCTGCATTGCTCCCAGTCTGGAAATGATGGAGGAGCTTTACGGCAGCTTCCGCCACCCACAGCTGTGCCGCCACATGACCATCGCCGTGGAGCGGGAGGGGGCCGGGGAGGTTCTTTCATTCTGCCGGAGCCACGGAATCCAGACCGCGGTGGGCCACAGCGCGGCCACCTTTGAGGAGATCCGGCGGATGCGGGAGTATGGGATCGGGGGAGTTACCCACACCTTCAGCGGCATGAGGGGCTTCCACCACCGGGAGCCGGGTGTGGCCGGGGCCGCCCTGTATTTCGACGATATGATGTGCGAGTTCGCCAAACAGACCGGCATGACGGTGAGTCACGAGGCCTTTGACATCGCCTACCGGATCAAGGGCAGCGGACGGATTATCCTGACCACGGATTGCAGCGGACTGGCCCAGACTCAGACCGAGTTCGACCACTATGTGCGGAAAATGAAGTTTGTGAAGGACGGGGACCGGCTTCGCATCGACCACTACGACGGGCGGCAGGAGTGGGTGAACCCCAGAGATTACGAGGCGGTGAAGGAGCTGGAGCTGAGCTACGCGGGTTCCGTCCAAAACATGGCAAAGCACACGCGGGTGGACTGGCAGGATATCATGCGCATGACCAGTCTGAATCCGGCCCGGTATATCCATGTGGATGACCGCAAGGGGAGTATTGCGCCGGGAAAGGACGCGGATCTGACGATTCTGGATCAGGATTTGAATCTGGTCTGCGTCTATTGCAGGGGAAGGGAGATCGGAAATGAAATGTGCAGTCAGTGATTTTGACCGGACCTTTTACGTGGACAGCCGGGTAAGTCCGCGCAATCTGGAGGCGGTGCGGGCCTGGCAGTCCGCGGGAAACTGGTTTGTGATCGCCACGGGCCGCAACGAGGCCTCCCTGCGCCAGCTCCTGGACGAGTACGGTGTGAAGCCGGACGCGCTGATCCTCAACAACGGCGCGGTGATTCTGGACCGGGAGTGGCGGGAATTGTTCTGTAAGCCAATCGGGAAGGAGACGGCCATGGAGGTGCTGCGCTACCTCCACGGCCTGGACGCCGACGGCAGCGGCGTTTCCCTGCGCCATTACAAGGTGAACGTGCTCTCCGGGGCGGGAACCACCACCCAGAAGCCATGCAGCGGGGATTTGACCATCGACGAGGCCGGGGGCCTGGAGGAGATCGTGCAGATTCATCGGCGGCGGCCGGACGAAGCCTATATACGGGAGCTGTGCCGGGATTTGAACACCCGGTTTTCCGACATTTCCGCTTACGCAAATGTGTGCAACGCGGATATTGTGGCCCACGGCGTGGACAAATCCGCAGCAGTGGGCTGGCTGGCCCGGTGGGCGGGGGGATTTGACGAGATTCTGACCATCGGGGACAGCGCAAACGACGTGCGCATGATCCGGGAGTACGGCGGGGCTACGTTAAAAAGCGCGGCGTTGTCCGTGCAGGCCCTGGCCATGCGGGTAGTGGAGGATGTGGCGGAGTTTTTGGAGAGGGGTTAAAATCAGAATCACCATCTGATTTTTCTCAGCTCCTCATCGGCATTAAGGCCATATGCCTCAATACATCTTTTCAGGTAGTTCTCATCTGCCTGGACGATGCCGTTGTCCTGATAATATTCCGACAAGTATTTAACCCTGTTTTTGTCCTCATACAATTTGACATATTCAGCATATTTTTTGACCGTTCTCTTCGGCCCCATTATCTCCAAAAACGGATTGTGGACCCAGATACCGCAGACAATCGATTCTTCAAAAGTCGGAATCGTCCTATCGTAAGGATTACATTTATATGTAAAGCCGCTAGAGGCGGATGGCGGAGTTTCATCCCAATCGGTTACCGCAATCACCAAATCCAGATAGGGGAATGCCATCATTTTGATAAACCATTCTGCAATAAACTCATCAATGTCAGGATACTTTTGAGTAATCCCGTCACAGCCGACTGTGCCGTCCGCATGAATCCAGCCATAGTGCTGCGGGTAATGGTGACGGTCAAATATCCAGCTGTCAAAATTCAAACTTCCGATATAATCGGCATGTTCCCGAATTGTGCCAGTACCGAATCGAAAAACATTGTCCACCCGCCGGATGATATCAAAAGCCTGATCCACGGTAACCTTTTTTCCTCTCATCCGGTAATAGGGGCGTCTTGCAAACGATTTGAACTCTCTGACTTCTTCGTCTACAGTGATTTCGGGTGTCAGCAGCTTTTGGTACTGATCCGCAGTTAAAAATGACCATGTTGTAAAATCCAGGAAAAAAGTCTTGCCTATGTCACATAAAATATTATTCCAAATAAATGCGTTTGATAAGTAACAATTACCACCCTCATCGAACATCATGACGGAATCTCTATCTGCTATGCCTTGTAAGCAATAATCAATTATATGAATCGCGTTCGCCTCCCATCGCAATATTTGTTATACTGGCTCATGACCCAATTCTGGTGACGCGGCCTGATAACATCCTTTTTGGGATTGTTAACGGGATCCGTGTTGTGTCAATTATAACAAAATCCGTGTAGAACAAAATTTCAAAAAAAGGATGATTTGTTATCCAAGTCCGTGAAAATCATGACGAATCCAAAATCATGTTTGATTTGATCAATCAGGTTGACATTTCACCATTTTTTCGGTATAATTTTCCAAAGTGGCCGACAGAAGTCGACGTGGGAATGAGAAGGTTCCCAAAGAAAGAAACGCAGCAGAGCGTAAAACAGAAAACGAACGATCCATGTAGAATTTCAATGCGAATTACAATACCAGGAAGGTATAGGCGTCCCCAAGGATGCGTATAACGGTTCCTGGTATTTTTTTGTCGGCTGCAACGAGCTTCCGATGTGAACCGGGAAACAAACTTTCGGATTGCGCGGGTGATTGGCCAGGCTTGCGGCGAAGCAATCGATTCGGGGTGTGCTGCGGAAAATGAGACGAGACATAATTGGGAGGAAATGTAAAATGCGACATAAAATAAAGGCATTAATTGCGGTTGGAATGGCCGCGGCTGTGCTCACCGCCTGTTCCGACGGCGGCACGGAGACGAAGGACAGCGGGCCGACCGTTTCGGAGACAGGCGGGGCGGGCGGCGCTGCCGTTCAGGGGGCGGACGGCACAGCCGGCTCCAAAGACAGCGTGATCGTGGTCATGGGACCCACCTCGGAGCCGGAAGCCGGTTTCGATCCGGCCTACGGCTGGGGCGCGGGGGAGCACGTTCACGAGCCACTGATCCAGAGCACGCTGACGGTCACAACCACGGATTTAAAAATCGGCTATGATCTGGCCACGGACATGGAGGCCAGCGGGGACGGGCTGACCTGGACTGTGAAAATACGGGACGACGCCAGTTTTACCGACGGAGAGAAGCTTACCGCCGCCGACGTGGCATTTACCTACAACACGCTGCGGGACACCAGCTCGGTCAATGACTTTACCATGCTGGACCGGGCGGAGGCGGTGGACGATACCACGGTCCGGTTCTATCTGAAGCGCCCTTATTCCATCTGGCCGTACACCATGGCCATCGTGGGAATTTTGCCGGAGCACGCCTACGGCCCGGATTACGGGGGACACCCTGTCGGATCGGGGCGTTACATCCTAAAGCAGTGGGACCGGGGGCAGCAGGTGATCTTTGAGGCCAACCCGGATTACTACGGGGAAGCGCCAAAAATGCAGAAGGTGACGGTGCTGTTTATGGAGGAGGACGCGGCCTTTGCGGCGGTGATGGCGGGACAGGCGGATATTGCCTACACGGCGGCCTCCTATTCGGATCAGACGGTTCCGGGCTACGAGCTTTTGTCCTTTGACACCGTGGACAACCGGGGCTTTAACCTCCCCGCGATTCCCGCGGGCAGCGTTTCCGCGGAGGGCGTGCCTCTGGGAAATGATTTCACCAGCGACGTGCTGGTGCGGCGGGCTATTAACATCGGCATCGACCGGGACGAGATGATTGAGCATGTGCTGAACGGTTACGGCAGCCCGGCCTACAGCGTCTGCGACAAGATGCCCTGGTATGAGCTGGGCGCGGAGGTGCAATACGACCCGGAAGGGGCGGCGGCGCTGCTGGATGAGGCGGGATGGACCGCGGGAGCGGACGGAATCCGCACAAAGGACGGACAGCGGGCGGAACTGACGTTTCTCTACCCGGCCAGCGATTCCGTGCGCCAGGCGCTGGCCGCGGATTCTGCGGACCAGCTGAGGAAGCTTGGCATCGATACCAAAACCGAGGGAGTGGACTGGGATACGGCCTATACCCGCGCCCAGTCGGAGCCGTTGCTCTGGGGCTGGGGGGCGCACACGCCCATGGAGCTTTACAATATTTACCATACCATGGCGAAAACGGGGCTGGCGGAGTATTCCCCTTACGCCAACCAGACGGTGGACCGGTACATGGACGAGGCCCTGGCGGAGAGCGACCTGGAAGCCTCCTATGAGCTGTGGAAAAAGGCCCAGTGGGACGGGACGACGGGAATCACCCAGGAGGGGGATATCCCCTGGATCTGGCTGGTGAACATCGACCATCTGTACTGGTCCAGGGAGGGCCTGCAGGTGGCGGACCAGAAGCTGCACCCACACGGGCACGGCTGGTCCATTGTGAACAATGTGGATCAGTGGAGTTGGGAGTAGAAATGGGTTGAGAGGAGAACGGCAGTTTGAAGGTAAATGGAGTGTGGATTATAAAAAACCTAATCAGGATTGGGGTTTTGCTGACCCTTGTCAGCGCGGCCGCATTTTTCCTGGTGTCCGTCTCCCCTCTGGACCCTTTAAAGACCAATGTGGGGCAGGCGGCGCTGGGATCCATGAGCCCGGAACAGATTGCGAAGCTGGAGGAGTATTGGGGAGTCAATACTCCTCCTGTGGCGCGTTTTACGGCCTGGGCGGGGGATTTCATCAGGGGCGATATGGGGGTCAGCCTGCTGTACCGTCAGCCGGTGTCCCGGGTGATCGCGGTGAAATTATCCAATTCCCTGTGGCTCATGGCTGTGGCATGGATGGTGTCGGGCCTGGTGGGAATTTTGCTCGGCGTTGTGGCCGGGGCCAACCGGGGGAGGACGGTGGACCGGGTAATTTCCGGTTATGCGCTGATTACGGCCAGTACGCCGGCTTTCTGGCTGGCATTGGTGCTGCTAATGGTGTTTGCGGTGTGGCTGAAGGTGCTGCCCATCGGGCTTTCCGTGCCCATCGGCGTGGAGGCCTCGGGGGTGACGCTGGGCGACCGGATTGTGCACGCCATTTTACCGGCGCTGACTTTGTCCATCACCGGGATTTCCAACATTGCCATGCACACCCGTGAGAAGATGGCGCAGGTAATGGACAGCGACTACATTCTGTTCGCCAGAGCCAGGGGGGATTCCAAATGGACCATGATCCGCCGCCATGGCCTGCGCAATATCATCCTTCCGGCCATGACATTGCAGTTCGCGTCCATCAGCGAGATTTTCGGCGGCTCGGTGCTGGTGGAGCAGGTATTTTCCTACCCGGGTCTGGGCCAGGCGGCGGTGACGGCGGGGCTGGGGGGAGACATCCCCCTGCTGCTGGGCATCACGGTAATCAGCGCGGCCATCGTGTTTGCCGGAAATTTCACCGCCAACCTGCTGTACGGCGTGGTGGACCCAAGAATTCGGAGCGGGAGGGCGCGGGCATGAAGCGGTTGATGGAGCGGGAAAATAGAGTAAGCCCGGCGCTACCGGCCGTCACCGGCCCGCAGGGCGGTTGGAACCAGCGCAAGACCATGCTGCTTCTGATGGCGCTTTCCGTGGCGCTGCTGGCCGCCGTTACCGTGGCGGGTCAGGCTTTGGAGCAGCAGGCTTTGGTGACAGATTTTTCCAGGAAAAACCTGCCGCCGTCCCTGGCATACCCATTTGGTACGGATTTCATGGGGCGGGATATGTTTGTGCGAACGGTGACGGGATTGTCCATGAGCATCCGCATCGGGCTTCTGACCGCTGCGGTCAGCGCGGCCATCGCCTGTGTGATGGGGCTTTTGGCGGCGACCATGGGGCGGTTTGTGGATGGGCTGATTATCGGGCTCATTGACCTGGTGCTGGGAATCCCGCATATTCTGCTGCTGGTGCTGATCTCATTTGCCATGGGCAAGGGCTTCTGGGGCGTGGTCGTGGGCATTTCCCTGACCCACTGGACTTCCCTGGCGCGGCTGATCCGGGCGGAGGTCTTGCAGCTGAAGGCCAGCCAGTATATTCGGATTGCGGAAAAGCTGGGGGAGGGAAGGCTTGCGATTGCGCTGCGGCACATGGTGCCCCACCTTCTGCCGCAGCTGTTTGTGGGGCTGGTGTTGATGTTTCCGCACGCCATACTCCACGAGGCCAGCATCACATTTCTGGGCTTTGGGCTCTCGCCGGAGCAGCCTGCCATCGGTGTGATTCTGTCGGAAAGCATGAAATATCTGGCCATGGGCAGGTGGTGGCTGGCCCTGTTCCCGGGGCTGTTTCTGGTGTTTGTGGTGGTTTTGTTCCACTATACCGGGGACACCCTGGGGCGTCTGTTGGACCCGGGCCATGCCCACCAGTAGGAGGAGTTGACTTATGGAAGAGAAGAGAAACGTGCTCTCCATCGAGCACCTGTCCATTTCCTTTTCCCGGTACGAGCGGGGATTCAGGCGGACAAATCTGAACGCGATCCGGGATTTGAGCCTGACCGTTGGGGAGGGCGAGATGGTGGCCGTGGTGGGAGCCAGCGGGTCCGGGAAAAGCCTGCTGGCCCACGCGGTGCTGGGGATTCTGCCCTACAACGCCAGTTGGTCCGGTACCATGACCTACCGCGGGGAAATGCTGACGGAGAAGCGGATGAAAGCGCTGCGGGGAAAGGAAATCGTTCTGGTGCCTCAGAGCGTTTCCTACCTGGACCCGCTCATGCGGGTGGGAGAGCAGGTCCGAAACGGCAAACAGGACGGGGAGAGCCGGAAAAAGAGCCTGGAGGTGCTGGGGCGGTACGGTCTGGATGAGAAAACGGAGCGGCTGTTCCCATTTCAGCTCTCGGGGGGAATGACCCGGCGGATTCTGATCTCCACAGCGGTGATGGAAACGCCGCGGCTGGTGATCGCCGACGAGCCCACCCCGGGGCTGCACATCACGGCGGCCAGGCGGGTCCTGTCCCATTTCCGGGAGATCGCGGATCAGGGGGCGGGGGTGCTGCTGATCACCCACGATCTGGAGCTGGCTTTGGACACGGCGGACCGGATTGTGGTATTTTACGCGGGGACGAACCTGGAGGAAGCGGATGCCCGGGATTTCGCCCGGGAGCAGACGCTGCGGCACCCCTATTCCAGGGCGCTGTTTAGGGCTATGCCGGAGCACGGTTTTTCGGCCGTGGCGGGCGCCCAGCCGTTTGCCGGGGAGCTGCCGGAGGGCTGTCCCTACGGGCCGCGATGCCCGTGGGCGGAGGAGGCCTGCCGCGGGGAGGTGCCTTACCGAAAACTGCGCGGGGGAATGGTGAGGTGCGCGCGGGCGGAATGGCTGATGGAGCAGGATCATTTGGCGATGGGGCCGGACGGCGCGGCTGACGGAGGAAGCGGGGGACTGGAAATGAGGGACGGGACATGAGGCTGGAGGCGAGAAATGTTTCCTTCCGGTACGACAACGGGAACCGGAACATTTTAAATCATATGGATTTGACCCTGGAGAGCGGGGAGCGTCTGGGGCTGGCTGCGCCCAGCGGCTTCGGAAAAACCACATTTCTGAAGATTCTGGCCGGGTACGAGACGCCGGACGAGGGCGGCGTGTACCTGGACGGGAAGCCGCTGTCCGCGTACAAGGGCTATTGTCCGGTGCAGATGATCTGGCAGCACCCGGAGCTGGCGGTGAACCCGCGGTTGCGGATGGGCGCGGTTTTAAATGAGGGCGGGCCGGTGGAGGAGCGGATTGTCCGGGGGCTGGGCATCGAGAGCGGGTGGCTGGACCGTTATCCGGGCGAGCTGTCCGGCGGGGAATTGCAGCGGTTCTGCATCGCCAGGGCATTGGGCAGCGGAACGCGGTTTCTGCTGGCGGACGAGATCACCACTATGCTGGACCTGATCACCCAGAGCCAGATTTGGCAGTTTCTGGGAGAGGAAGTGGGGCGGCGGGGACTGGGCCTGATGGTGGTCAGCCATTCGCAGGCCCTGATGGATCGGCTGTGCGGCAGGATTTTGGATTTAGAGCAGATGGAAGGTTAAGGAGGACGCAGATGGATGTCAGAAAGCTTCTGGAGGAAGTGAAGACGGGGGAAATGGACCTGGAGCGCGCGGAAGCGCTGCTAAAGGACCTTCCCTATGAGGATTTGGGCTATGCCAAGCTGGACCATCACCGGGCCCTGCGGTCCGGCTTCGGGGAGACGGTATTTTGCCAGAGCAAACCCGACGAGTATCTGGTGCAGATTTTCAAGAAGTTTTATGAGCGGGACGGCGAGGTGTTGGGAACCCGGGCCAGCGAAGAGCAGTACCGGCTGGTAAAAGCCTTGGTTCCCGAGGTGAGCTACGACCCGGTATCGCGGATTTTGAAGGTGGAGAAGCCGGGGAAGGAGCACACCGGCCTGATCGCGGTCTGCACCGGGGGCACGGCGGATATCCCGGTGGCGGAGGAGGCGGCCCAGACCGCGGAGTATTTCGGCTGCGCGGTGGACCGGATTTACGACGTGGGCGTGGCGGGGATTCACAGGCTTTTGTCCCAGCGGGAGCGGATTATGAAGGCCAACTGCATCGTGGCGGTGGCGGGCATGGAGGGGGCGCTGGGCACGGTGATTGCCGGTCTGGCGGACGCGCCGGTGATCGCGGTGCCCACCTCGGTGGGGTACGGAGCCAGCTTCCACGGCCTTTCGGCTCTGCTGACGATGTTAAATTCCTGTGCCAACGGAATTTCCGTGGTAAATATTGATAATGGCTATGGCGCCGGATACCTGGCGACCCAAATAAATCGATTGGCGGTGAAATAATATGGAGAAAATTTTGTATCTGGAATGTAACTCGGGAATCAGCGGCGACATGACCGTGGGAGCGCTGTTGGATTTGGGAGCGGACCGCGGGGTGCTGGAGCGGGCCCTTGGGAGTCTGGGAGTTGGGGGATATCACCTGCATTTTGGGAGGACGAAGAAGTGCGGGCTGGACGCCTTTGATTTTGACGTGCATTTGGAGGAGGTGGAAGGGGAGCATCATCACCATCATCATGAGCATGAGGGAGAAGAGGAGCACGACCATGGGGATGGGCATCATCATGACCATGGGGATGAGGCGCATTGCCATGGGCATGAAGAAGCTGGACCTCATCATAAACACGGGGATGAGGCGCATGAGCACCATCACCATGAACATGGGCCAGAGGGGCATTGCCATGAACATGAAGAGGCGGGGCACCATCACGAACATGGGGCGGAGGCCCATTGCAATGTGCATGGAGAGGCGGAGCACCACCACCATCCCCACGTCCACCGCAACTACGCCGATATCTGCACAATCATCGACCGTCTGGACTCCAACGCCCGCGTGAAGGAGCTGGCGAAGCGTATGTTCCGGATCGTGGCCGAGGCGGAGTCCAAGGCTCACGGTCTGCCCATCGACCAGGTTCATTTCCACGAAGTGGGAGCCATCGATTCCATCGTGGATATCATCGGCGTGGCGGTGTGTCTGGACAACCTGGGAATCGACAATGTAGTTGTCTCCCCGCTGGCCGAGGGCAGCGGTTACGTGCGCTGCCAGCACGGCGTGATCCCGGTTCCCGTTCCCGCTACGGCCAACATTGCCCAGGCTCACGGGCTCACCCTGCGGCTGACGGACAACGATGGCGAGATGGTGACGCCCACCGGAGCGGCTATTGCGGCGGCGGTCAAAACCATGGACCGGCTTCCGGCCTCCTGCCGGATCGTGAAGACCGGCATGGGCGCGGGCAAGAAAGATTTCAAACAGGCCAATGTACTCCGGGCCATGATTCTGGAGACCGAGGAGAGCGCCGGGGACCAGATGTGGGTAATGGAATCCAATATCGACGACTGCACCGGCGAGATGCTGGGATTTGCCATGGAAATGATTCTGGCGGCCGGGGCGGCCGACGTGTGGGCCACTCCCATTTTCATGAAGAAAAACCGTCCGGCCTACATGCTGTCCGTGCTGTGCAGGGAGGAAAAATTGGAGGAGCTGGAGACCCTGGTGCTCACCCAGACCACCACCATCGGCGTGCGGCGTTATCCGGTGTCCAGAACCATTATGGACCGCAGAAATGAGACTGTGAGTACCCGGTTCGGCGACGCGCGGGTCAAGGTGTGCGGCTACAAAGGAAAACAGTATTTCTATCCGGAGTACGAGAGCGTAAAAACGATCTGCCGGGAACACGGGGTGGACTTTCGGACTGCGTATGATGAGATCAGAAGGAAGGCGGAGGAGGCGCGCTAGGTGGGGCCCATCTGCAAAGCGTCAAACACCTCCGCTAAGCAGATTCGGTAACAAACCCAGAAAGGAACTTAAAAATGGCAGATGAAAACACAACAAAGTCTGGCCTGCAATCGGCTGAACCAACAGACCTCACATCGATCAGGGAAAAACTGGAAAAACAAATGGCAGAATACGCCGCCGGAGACATTTGTCTGGCGTTCTCGGGCGGCGTGGATTCCAGCCTGCTTTTAAAGGCCGCGGTCCAGGCCGCGGAGCATACGGGCAGGCAGGTCTGGGCGGTGACCTTTGACAGCCGTCTACACCCTTCCTGCGACCTGGAGATCGCCGGGCGGGTGGCGGCGGAGCTGGGAGGCGTTCACCGCGTAATTACGGTGGACGAGCTGGAACAGGAGGAGATTCGCAACAACCCGGTGGACCGGTGTTACCTCTGCAAGCGGCACCTGTTCTCCACGCTGAAAGCCTTCGCCAGAGAGCGGGGCATAAACCGCATTCTGGACGGCACCAATGAGGACGACCTGCATGTTTACCGTCCGGGCATCCGGGCGCTGCGGGAGTTAGGCATCACAAGCCCTTTGGCGGACCTGCACATCACCAAGGCCCAGGTCAAGGAGCTGGCCGCCTGGTACGGCATTTCCGTGGCCTCCCGCCCGTCCACCCCCTGCATGGCCACCCGGATTCCATACAACACGCCCATTGACTACGACATGCTCCGCCGGATCGGCGAGGGGGAAGCTTATCTGAGAACCCTTGTGGGCGGAAATGTGCGGCTCCGGCTTCACGGGGACATCGCCCGCATTGAGGTGGATTTTGCTGCCATGGAACAGATATTGGGGGTGAAAGAGCAGGCAGCGGCGCGCCTGAAAGAGCTGGGATTTTGCTATATCACTCTGGATTTGGAGGGATTCCGGTCGGGGAGTATGGATATTGGGATTAAAATGGAAGCAACTTAAGTGATCGCAATTTAAATGACCGCGTCTTTCATTGCATGCGTCCTACTTCTATGATAGAATCACTATATATAAATAAACAGAAGTCAGAGGATCGTTTGATGGTTTCCTTCAAGTTATCTTTCCAGCCGGTTACGGCTTTCGCATAAGCTGGAAAAGCGCATGGCTCCTGGGTTAAAAAACTCAGCTATATACAAATTAATTGATTTGCCGCCTCAATGATAGAGACCTTAGCTCTGACATTGCAAAAATTGACTTTTATGGGGGTTGGTTTTGACGATTGATATACTTCCTTTGGTGAATAAGGCGCAGGACGAAAAATGTATTTATGGAAGAGGAAAATAAGAAATGAATTCTGTGGAAAACACAAATAAGGACTACTTTGAATGTTTTTCCTTTGGCGACAGCCCTGAAATGGCAGATGAACTTTTGGCGTTGGTACTTTCCGGAAAGAAAAACGCAACGGTTTCGGTTTTCTTGGAGGGCGAGCAGACGCCAAACATCGGTGATTTATCACTGGTTCTCGACGGGCAAGACAATCCGGCCTGTGTGATAAAGACGGTGCATCTTGAAACCGTCAAGTTTTGTGACCTAACTTGGGATATGGTAAAACTTGAGGGTGAGGACGATAACTTTGAGCAATGGAAGTCAGGTAATATCTGCTATTGGACACGAGACGCTGCCAAGCGCGGTTATACTTTTACTGATGAAACACTTATCACCTTTGAACGCTTTGAGGTTGTCGAGGTGCTATAATGAACGGGGCTATTGCACATTTTCCAAGTTACGCCTTAGGCGGAAAAGGAGTATCAACAAATTGAAGTTTGTGATGGGGGAGTGTTGTGAATAAAAAAATCATCATTTTTTTAATTGGTATTATTTGTACGGTCGGCTTGATGGCGTGTCAAAAAAACAATATGAATCAGTCAAATATATCAGATACTGAGGAAACATATAAAACGGTTCTTGAGATGGAAATGAATGCAAATTACAGTAGTTCAGACCCGTTTGAGAATGGACGGCTATTTTGTGTGTCTAAGGATATAGAAATTTTAGACGCAGAGGTTTATTTTCAGATGGATGGCGATAGTGGTATCGTGGAAATAAAAGACAGAAATTCAGACGAAGTTTTATGGAGTAATACATGGAATGAAAAGGTCAGTGGTGATACCGTTACAGTTTCACTCAATAATTTACAAAAAGAGAAAGAGTACGTTGTGCGGTTTACTGGAACAAAAATAAATCATGCTGTTGTAAAAGTTTCGTTTGAAAGTGAATTGGTTCAAGAGAAATCAAGACCTTCAAAATAAATTTCCATTTATCGACCTGTTTGAGCGTGCCTGATTGGTATAAGGCGTACTTCCTCTTCAGACGTTCTTAATAGTGACAAGCTGGGCAAAGTTTTTATCTATAAAGGCAGTAAAAAATAGTAAATATTCGGCGGCTATAAAATGTTTTTCCAGCCGGAAAGGCCTATGAAATCAGTAGTTTTGCTAAGTGAGAAGCCGTCCTACAATGGATAAAATGGTACCCGAATGGTGCCCAGGCGAACAAACAAGGTTATGAACAGCAGCATGAAGTATTGAAACGAAATGAGCTGTTTGCATTTCCGTGCGCTCATATTAAAATGAAAAAACTAGTTAGGGATTTGTACGCCTTAGGCGGATAAGGCGCAGATCGACAAATCGGAATTGAAAGGGGAATATTGAATGATATGGATTGTTGCGGCGCTTATATTGGGAATATTTCTAAATATGTCTACTGTAGCAGGCACTTCCTGGCCAATAGGTTCAATTATAGCCGTTGTAATAATGGGTATCTACATCAAAATCAATCAAGATAAGCGTTTTGATGAACTAAAAAGTATATTGGATGATAAAAACACACGGGATAAAAAAGATATTTCCACAAACGATGATTGTACTCATGAGGAGTCATAACTTCCCGTTTTTTAGGCCAATTTGAACGCCCCTTTCTGGAGCGGCTATGCTCTTGAGGAGCTACAACAAATCCATACTCTCAAGATCACGCTTCTAATGTAAATTGTAAAAAGAGGACTTGGATTTTTCAAGTCCTCTTTTTGTACGATTGGTCTCACTCCCCGTCCAAGCGTCTCCGCCCGGCGGTTCTCACAATCCCATTCAATTACTTCTTAATCACCGAAACGCCCGTATCCGTAACCTTGCCGCCCAGGCTCTCGCCCTTGATGGCGGCAACCGCAGCCTTTACGCCGTCCTCGCCCATCACGTCGGGGTTCTGGGCCATGGTGCAGAGCAGATAACCGTCGTTGATCAGGTTCATGATCGCGTCGGACTTGTCGAAGCCCACGCCGATGATGTTGGCGTTGCCGGAAGCCTTGATGGCGTTGCCAGTGCCGGTGGTGGAACCTTCGTTACAGCCGAAGATACCCACAACGCCCTGGGTGATATAGTTCTCAGCGATGGTCTGGGACTTGGCCGCGTCGCCTTCGCCGTACTGGGTTTCCATCAGCTCGTAGCCCTTGCCCTCAAATGCGGAGCGGAAGCCTTTTTCGCGCTTCACCGTGGAGTCGGTGGCTGCGTTAACATTTACAATACCGATCTTGCCGGAGGTGATTCCCGCTGCCTCCAGAGCCTTGATCATTTCCTCGCCGGCGGTCTTGCCCGCCGCCTCGTTGTCGGTGGAGAAGGTGGCTTCAGCGTCCACGTTGGCCGGGGAGTCCACATAGACCAGCTTCACGCCTGCGCCCGCCGCTTCTTTCAGGGCGGAGGAGATGGCGTCGGGGCCGTTTGCGGCCACCACGATGGCCTGATACCCGCCTGCAACGGCGTTGTTCACGCACTCGATCTGCTGTGCGTCGTCCTTGGTGTTGGGGGACATGAAGGTCACGGTGACGCCTAATTCCGCGGCCGCTTTCTGAGCGCCCTCATTCAAGGTGACCCAGTGCTGGTCAATGGAGTCCATGGTGATCAGTGCGATTTTGATGTCTCCTGACGGTGCCGCGGCCTCGGAACCTTCCGCAGCCTTGGTGGTCTCAGCCGGAGCCGCTGCCGACTCGGCCGGCTTGGAACTGCTGCACCCTGCGATGGACGCCGCCGCCAGAGCCACACAGCTGAGCATTGCGATTAATTTTCTCTTCATAAAACGAATCCTCCTTCTTTTTTTATATTGAACCCCGCGAAATTGCGGCGGTTGAATATCGTTCTTCTTGTTTGGACGTTTTACTGCTTGTTTTTCTTTCCGAGGCTTCCGGAGCGGACCACTACGTCCAGCAATACCGCAAATACCACGATGATGCCGATCACAAGGCGCTGGATGCCAACCTGGGCGCCGATCATGTTGAGGCCGTTCTCCAGGGTCTGCCATACGGACGCGCCGGCGAAGGTGCCCAGCAGAAGTCCGGTGCCGCCCAGGGGTGAGATACCGCCGATTACGCCGGCCGCAACGCCGTACATCTCATACATGTTGCCCGCTTCCATGTTCCCCATGCCGGCCTGTGCGCACAGGATCAGTCCGACCACGCAGGCGCAGGTGGCGCTGACCAGATAAGCCTTGATGGTGGTGGTCACCACATCCACGCCGGACAGTTTTGCCGCCTCCACATTGGAGCCGATGGCGTAAATATGGCGCCCGGTCCGGGTTCTGGACAGCAGGAAGAAAAAGATCAGAAACAGGATCAGGGCGATCCAGAAGGTATTGTAAATGCCAAAGGTCTTGCCGTAGTAGAACAGGTTCTGGAAGCTGTCGCCCGCTTCCTTGCCGATGCCGGTGGCGATGGCGTCGGTGTTGCGGTTGTTGTTGACCATGTAGGCGACGCCGCGGGCCGCGAACATGGTGCCCAGGGTGGCGATGAAGGGCGGGAGTTTGAACTTGCCCACCAGAGTGCCGTTGATCACGCCGCAGACCAGGCAGCACAGCAGCGCTACCGCCATGGCGATGACCGGGTGCACGCCCATGGTCATCAGGGTGGCGGACACCATGGCGCTCATGCCGACCATGGAACCAATGGACAGGTCGATGTTTCCGGTGATCAGCAGGTAGCTCTGCCCAACACCGATCAGCAGATATTTGGACATGGACCGCAGCAGGTTCATGACGTTCTGCCCGGAAAATACGTTCCGGTCAATCAGTCCGAATGCCACGTAAATGATAATCAGTCCCACGAATGCCGTGATCACCGCGCCCATTCCGCGGGTGCCCAGCAGACGCTTTACGGTGCTTTGCTTCTTCTCGTTCATAATCATTCCCTCCGATTCAGCTCACTTGCTTTTTCTCAAATTCGGTCGCATATTTCAGGATTTCATTCTGCGTCGTCTCCTGAGCCGACACTTCGCCGGTGATCCGGCCGTCGCACATGACGACGATCCTGTCTGCGATCCCCAGCACTTCCGGCATCTCGGAGGATACGAACATGACCGCAATCCCTTCCTGCTTTAGTTTGTTCATCAGGTTGTAAATCTCCACCTTGGCGCCCACGTCGATGCCTCTGGTGGGTTCGTCAAAGATTACGACCCGGGAATTGCGCGCCAGCCATTTTCCAACGACCACCTTCTGCTGATTGCCTCCGGAGAGGTTTCCGGCGTTGATCTCCAGCCCCGGCGTCTTGATCAGCAGGTTTTTCACCGCCTCCTCGCAGAGATCGTCCTCCCTGGAACTGTTGATCACGCCCAGTTTGTTGCACACCAGGTCCAGGTTCGGCAGAGCCAGGTTCTGGCGGATGCTGAGTTTGGTGCAGAGACCGTCCTTTTTCCGGTCCTCCGGCGCCAGCACGATTCCGGCCCGGATGGCGTCCATGGGGCAGTTGATTTTGACCTCTTTGCCGTCCAGGAAAAATTGTCCGCTGGTTTTTGGGTCCACGCCGAAGATCGCCCGGGTGGTTTCGGTCCGCCCGGCGCCCATCAACCCGGCGAAGCCCACGATCTCGCCCTCGTACAGGGAGAAGTTGATGTCCCGCACCAGCCGGCCGGCGTTTAAGTTTCTGACCTCAAAGACCTTCTCGCCCTTTTCGCAGGTCACCCGCGGGAACTGCTCCTTGATCTCCCGGCCCACCATGTTGGCAATGATTTTGTCCATGGTCAGGTCCTTGAATTCGCTGTCCATGATGTACTGGCCGTCCCGCATGATGGTCACCCGGTCCACAATGGCCTGCAGCTCCTCCAGACGGTGGGATATGTACACGATTCCGCGCCCCTCCGCCTTCAGCTGGCGGATGATCCGGAACAGCTCGTCGATTTCCTTTGCCGTCAGGGAAGAAGTCGGCTCATCCATGATGAGGATTTTCGCGTTGACGGACAGGGCCTTGGCGATCTCCACCATCTGCTGCTTGGAAACGGGCAGGTCGCCCACCGTCTGTCTGGGGTCCAGGTCGATCTTTAAATCGCCCAGGATTCGCCGGGCCTCCGCCTCCATTTCGCTCTCCTTTAAGGTGAGCCGTCCCGCCTTCTCCCGGCCAAGGAACATGTTCTCGGTCACGGTCAGGTGGCGGCACATGTTTAACTCCTGATGAATGATGGCCACGCCGATTTCCCGTGCCTTTTTGGGCGTTAAGTCGCCGTATTCGGTTCCAAATATTTCCATAGTGCCGCTGTCCCTGGTGTACACGCCGCTCAGGATTTTCATCAGCGTGGATTTGCCCGCGCCGTTTTCGCCCAGCAGCGCCATCACTTCCCCGGACCGCAGTTCAAAATTTACATTATCAAGGGCTTTCACACCCGGAAAGGTCTTGGTAATGTTTTTCATCGATACAATTACTTCTCCCATCTGGTCTCCCCCTGCTTTCTATTCTCCCGCCGTTTCCCGGCAGGAGATCGCTTGACGCCGTTCATCCCTGGATTCCCATGGCTACGCTTAACGCCGCCACATCTCCCAGGGATTCTCCCAGCAATGCAGGAACCACCTTGCACGCCCTCAGGCTGGGTTCCAAAACTTCAGCCGCCAGAATCTGTTCGCAGGCATCCCGCATCAGATCCCCGGCCCTTGCGTAAATACTTCCGATCACGATCACATCCGGGTTCAGGATATCCATCAGTATGGCCAGAAGCCGTCCAAGGTTCCCGCCGGTCTGTTCCCAGACCGCAAGGGCCCTGGGATCCCCGGCTCTGGCTTTGTCCGCCAGCTCTCTGGCGCTTCCAAGGCCGTACTGGGCGATGCCGCCTCCGCTGCAATAGCCCTCGTAGGAACCCGCTTTCCCGTAGCCAATGTGGCCTTCCGGGAAAAGTCTCACATGCCCCACCTCCCCGGCCATGCCGCAGGCGCCCCGGTATAATTTTCCGTCCAGAATCAGCCCTGCGCCCAGCCCGGTTCCAAAGGTCAGGAAGATCAGGTTTTCACAGCCCTTTCCGGCGCCAAACCGCCACTCGGCCACCGCGCAGGCGTTGGCGTCGTTTTCCAGGTACGCCGGAAGGTGGAAACGCTCTGTCAAATGCTCCGTCACCGGCACACAGTCCCATCCCGGCAGGTTGGGCGGTCCGAGAATGACGCCGGTTTTGCTATCCAGAGGACCGCCGCAGCTGACGCCTATGGCCTTAGTCCGGTCCGATAGGATTTGTCCCGTATGTTCAAAAATCTGTTCCAGGGTATTCGCGCGGTCCGTGGTGGGAAAGGAGCGCTTTTCCAAAATCCTTCCGCTCTCGTCCCCGCGGACCACCGCGCATTTTGTCCCTCCGATGTCAATTCCAATATACTCCCTCATGGGTCACTCCTTGTTCTCGCGAAAACTGCGGGCCGGGCCGGCGCTGGCCGTTTTAGGCGGCTGCCTGCGCGGCCGGGTACGCTATGGCTGGTGCGCTGCGGCTGCCCGCGCGGTACCTGGCCGGTATAAGAATATTATAGCATCAGAAAATGCCCTCATTAAGGGGGCATTCTTTCGGTTAAGGTAGAGAATCTTTCGGTTTTTAGGTGAGTGGGGTTATCGGGCAATCCGGTCAAACTCCGGCTTATCATAGGCTGCGGTACAGACCCCGCCCTCCACCACCATCAGCCGGTCCGATATCTCCAGGGTATCGGACACGTTGGTGGTGGTGATCAGCACCGCAGTGCCCTGGCGCAGGCTTTCCCGGATCAGGCTGAGAATCTTCCGGCGGCAGAGCATGTCGCCTCGGGCGAGGGGCTGGATGCAGACCAGCACGCGGGGGTGCAGAAGCTGTACCCGGTAGTAGATCAGGGACATCTGTTCTTCCAGGGAGAGATTCAGGATGTTGGTCTCGTCGATGGCAGCCCCGGCCAGGGGGGCGTACTCGTCCCGGATACTCCGGTAGATGCGTCCCGGGATCAGGCTCCGGCCCAGCTTCCGGTCCAGCAGGAAGGTCAGGTTTTCCATGTAGGTGCGGTGGGGAAAGAGCAGGTGTTCCACCGGATCCTTGGGGATCACCGCCACGCCCTCGTCCAGGTAGCGGACGGCCCGTTTGGGGGGATAGAGCTCGTGCTCCAGGGTGATACGGCCCCGGACACAGGCCGCGGTACCGGTCAACAGGCTCAGGATATCGTCTGCGATCCGGTTGTCCATGTCCAGCAGCGTCAGGCATTCGCCCTTGTGGAGCACGAACTGCAGACCGTTCAGGCTGCCGCTGTGGACGTGATGGAAGTGGAGCACGCCGTCCTCAAAATCCAGGTCCGGAAGCTGGTTCTGGTCCTGCCATTCCATGATGTAGGGCGCGATGGCGCGGTCCGTCATCTCGTCCCGCTCAAATACCTTGCGGATCTGGCCGTCGTAGAACAGGGAGGTGCGGTCCGCGATTTTGAACACCTCCTGGTGGTGGTTTCCGATGTAGAGCACGGCCACCCCGTCGTCCCGGACCTTGCGCAGCATCCGCTGAAATTCCGGCAGCTCGTGCTGGCTTAAGAAGTTTCCGGGGTTGTCCACAATGATCAGGCGGCACCCCAAAAGCAGCGCTTTGCCCAGCTCTACCAGGCAGCGCTCCAGGGGATCCAGGGCGTTGACCCGCTTGGAGATGTCCACGTGGATTCCGTTTTCCTGGAAAAAGCGCTCCGTCTGTTCCAGCAGCACCTGTTCATTGATAAAATATTTCTTGAATCCGCTTCGCAGCACGAAGATGTTGTCCACCACGCTCAAGCCCTCCACCAGATGGCTTTTCTGCTCAATGACATACACCCGGTTGGCGCTGCCGTCGCTGTAGGAATAGCTGTTCACGATTTTGCCGTCGTACCACACGGTTCCGGAGGTGATGGGGCGGTTGTAGCCGATCAGGCCGATGAGCTGGTCGTGCCCCTTAAAGCTGCGGGACACCAGCCCCATGATCTCCCCGGCGAAGATCTGGAAATTCAGATTGTCCAGCAGCCGTTCCCCGCCTGCCTCCAAATTCACATGATCCATACGCAGCAATTCACGTTTCATTTCCGTTTCCTCACTCCTGCACCAAAGGCAGGTTAATCAGCACGTCGGTGCCCGCGCCTTCGTGGCTGTACACGCAGATGCCGTACTCCTCCCCGAACAGCAGCTTGATCCGGTTGTTGACGTTGACCATGGCGATCCCGCCCTGGCGGCTGGATTCGCCCTCCACGGCATCCAAAAAAAGGGATTTCAGCTTTTCGTTCAGCTGGTGCAGCTTGTCCTCCGCCATGCCCAACCCGTCGTCGGAGACGCGGATGCGCAGTCTGCTGTCGCTTGCGCCGATGCGGATGGTCAGATGGCCTTTTCCGATCTTGCGCTCGATGCCGTGGTAAATGGAGTTCTCCACAATGGGCTGCAGAGTCAGCTTGGGCAGACGGTACTGCAGGATGTCCAGCTCGCTTGTGTCCTCGTCGCAATCGTACTCGATGCTTAAGGCCAGCTTGTCGCCGAAACGGAACTGCTGGATGTAGTAATAGTTTTCAATATTTGCCAGCTCGTCCTCCAGGGGCACCAGGTTCTCCACCTGGGAAATGGTGTAGCGGAAGAACGTGGCAAGGGCCTCGGTCATTTCCGCCACGCTGTCCAGGCCCGCGATCAGCGCCTCGCTGCGGATACCCTCTAAGGTGTTATAGAGAAAATGCGGGTTGATCTGATTCTGGAGCGCCAGGTATTCGGCCTGCTTTTTGGATACGTTGACCAGGTTGCTGCGGTCGATCATCTCGTTGAATTTTCGGATGGCCTGCTCGTTTTCAGGCGTGTAGGGGTAGCGCACGTCGAAGAGATCGTTTAACACATGACCCATTGCGAACTGTTCATAGATGGTTTTCGTCTCCCGGTAGGGCCGTACCACCAGCCGGAAGGCCAGGAGATTGACGAGAAAGACCGCCAGGGTAAAAAACGCCGCAAGAATCGGCCCGGCCGAGCGCTCCAGGCTCACGAGCCAGATGTACCCGGTCATGAGCAGCAGCAGCAGCTCCGCCGCCGCGGCGCAGATCAGCAGGCGTTTGGATATGTATTTCAGTTTCACGCTCATGAATACAGCTTTCTATACTCGTTGGGCTTAAGCCCCGAATATTTGGTAAAGGTTTTGGTGAAATAGCGCACGTCGCTGTAGCCCACCTTTTCACAGATGTCCGCCACGGTGCAGGAGGTTTCCTTGAGCAGCTGTTTGGCCATGTCCATCCGCACCTTGGAGACATATTCCAGAAAGGTCATGCCGGTGTCCTTCTTGAATACTGTGGCCAGGTAGGCGGGGGAAAGTCCCGCCACCGCGCTGACTTCCTCCAGTGTGAGGGCGGAGGCGTAGTGCTCGCCGATGTACTGCTTCGCCACCCGGACCGGCCGGTTTTCGTCCTGGCGTTTCAGGCGGGCGGCCATGTCGTAGGAGGCTGTGATCTTGCGGATCAGGTAATCGAAGAGCTCCTGGGCGGAGGCGCAGTTGTCCGCCCCACGGTTATAATTTTCCAGGAAATCGTCCTCGATGCGGATGCGGTAATTCTTCATAAAGAAGAGATAGAGGTTGCAGACCTCCTTGGTCATCTGCAGCAGCTCGTGGCCGGTGATGCCGGGGGAGGCCAGCATCTGGCTTTTGAGCTGCTGCAGGGCCTCCCGAACGGAGAGCACGTCCAGGCTCTCCAGGGCCTGGGACATGCGGCTGTTGAACTCCGCGAACAGGGCGCTGTCCGCGAAGGAACCCTTCTGGGGCAGTTCTCCCTCCAAAAGCTTTCCGGTTCCGGCCACCAGCCGCTCCTCGATCAGAAGCCGGGCGCTCTTTAAGGAAGAGTCCAGGCCGTCCAGCCCGCCGCACACGGCTCCGAGCGACAGCGTGGCGGCAAAATCCTTCAGAATCCCGCCCTGGATCCGGACCTCGTCGAACAGGGATTTCATCTGGCGGCGGACCTGGCTCCTCAGGGATTCCTCAAAATTCAGCAGGAAATAGAAAAAGCTCCCAGCCACTAACAGCTCATAGTCGAAGGTGCACTCCGGCAGCAGCCGGTCCATGACGCCGCGGACCTTGTCCGCCATGAAACGCAGGTTTTCCTTGTCGTCAAACACATGGCCGTCCAGCTTGAGAATTCCGATGCAGAAATTTCCAGGCCGCAGCCCGTAGTGGAAGTCTTCGTTGATGCGGTCCAGGGACGCTGTTTTCAGGGTTTTGTCCCTGCGGGAGACCAGGTCTGACAGAAAGGTCTGGCGCAGCGTTTCCTCGTCGCTTTTGAGGGTGCGCAGCACCTTCTCCTCGTAGCTGAGCTGCCGGGTCCGCTCCCGAAGCTTTTCCCCCAGCCTGGTCAGGGTGTCGGTCAGCTCGTCCTTTTTGATAGGCTTTAACAGGTAGGAGTTGACCCCATAGCGGATGGCAGACTGGGCGTACTCAAAATGGCGATAGCCGCTGATAATGATAAACTCCGTTCTGGGGTTGGTTTCCTTGGCCAGGCGCACCAGCTCCAGCCCGTCGTAGCCGGGCATCCGGATGTCGGTGATGGCGATATCCGGGTTCAGCTCCCGGATCTTTTCCAGGGCTTCGATTCCATTTTCCGCGGTGGCGATCACCCGCATGTCAAGGGCCTCCCAGTCCACCAGGGACTTGATCAGCTGGCAAACCTTGTTCTCGTCGTCCGCAATCAGTATATTCAACATGAGATTATCTCCTCAGGCGCGTTTGCGGAGAGGAAATTGCGCGGTGAATCCGGCGCGTCCCCCTCCTGTTTCAAAAAATTTTCCTTATGACACATTCTACCGCAAATTGGAGCGGATGAAAACCGGAAATTTACGCGGCGCCGCGTCAATCCTCCCAATACTCCATCAAGTCCCGCCAGTTCTGCAAATCGTACAGCGGACTTTGGTACGCGCCCCGTTCGCGGGAACTGAGAAAGGCGTCCTTTCCCATCCCGGCATCAAACTCAGACAGCGGATTATTTTCCGCCCCGTATCTTACCAGTCCCCGCAGCGCCGGGTCCGCCTGCATCCGGGCGGTCATCTGCTCCCATGCGAACACGGAGCCGTCCCACAGGGCTGCCTCAAAGGAATCCGGACCCTGGTAGCGCGCGGCCGTGTACGAGTAGACGGAGAGGATGGCCTCCCGGTTCAGCCGGGTGTAACGCTCCTTACCGTATTTCTTGCGGTTTTCCAGCACATGCAGGTCGATCTGATCCAGATAGAGGGACACGTAGCCGGGGAAACAGTCGGCCGCCGCCGTTCGGACCGCCTCACCGCCTCCTAAAAGGGCCAGTTCGGCGTCCAGCCTGGCGTAGGAGACGGCCAGGGACAGCCCTATGCTCTCCTCCGGGTCGTCCCGGTATTCGTAGGGGTTCAGCCCCGAGTCGTGGATAAAATTCACCAGAATCAGCAGCTCATCCAGGGAATATAAGCCCGGGCCGGGAGCGGCGTCGGGACAAACCCGCTCCAGGAAACCGGCGCAGGCGGACCGGTACACGGCTTCACGCTGGCCGTCCAGCCCACATTCCTCAAAAAATGCCCCCACGATCCCGGAAAATGTTCCGCCCAGGGAGTCCGCCGCAGCAAGGGCGGAGGCGCGGTAGCGGTTCTGGTAAGTCTGGTAATTTTTCCCGCCGCGCTGCTCTTCGACCATATCCTCCACCCGCCGGAAATGTTCCACATCCTCCTCCAGCCGGGTGTCCAGGTTGTCGATGGTGTAGTTGTAAAGATTGGAAAATTCCATGCCCTGGTACGCAGCCAGGGGTCTTTCCAGATCGGCCCAGGTCTGCTCCTCCCAGAGCAGCTCGTGGGTGTCCAGATAATGGTTCATAAAGAAATGGGCGGAATAGTACAGTGAGAAAATGGTCACGGCCAGCATGAGCGCCTGCCCGGCATAGTAGAAAAACCCGGAGAACGCGTCGCCGAAGGCGAACTCGCCGGGATTGTCCTCGTTGTATATCAGGGGATATTGCTCGCCCAGCTGGTAATATCCCAGTTCCCGCTTCCGGCGGGTATATTCCTGGCGGAAGGACCGGGAGCCAGCCTTGTAGGCGATCACCGGATACTCGTACCACCGCTTGATAAAGAGCCGATGGTAACGGTAATCCTTGTGGATATCCACCACGGTTCCCGTGGCGGCTCCCCGCCATTTCCGCGCCCGTTTCCAAAGCCGGAATTCCTTGATCAGGCCGAAGAGCCCGGACAGGAAGAGGAGCAGCAAAAGCGATGCGTAAAACAGCGTGAGGGGGTCGGATGTGGAGGTCAAATGCGGGAGCACCTTCTTTCTATAAAACAGCTGCCTCCCGCGATTGTAGTGATACGCGCCAGGCTGAGGACAAGTATTATGTTTCCTTATTATATCATTTCAAAAAGCACCTGTCACCCGCTTCTGCCTGGATTTCCTCGATCCCTCCTTCTTTTTTTGTCACATTTACCTATGAATCCCCACCTATTTTAGATAAAATTATATATTATAGAAGCACTTTCCACTTCCCTTGTGGAAAAAGTGGGGGTGGAGTTTGGCTTTGACAATGATTATACTGAATTCAGATTCAGAGAGGGGGTGCCCGGATGGAGAAAAAGCTGGTTCCTTTGACCGTATGTCTGAAGGAATGCGGCACAGAGACTGCGGAGGCGCTGGCAGGGAAGCTAAAGGTCAGCACGAAGACCATCCGCAATTACATCAAGGAATGGAACGACTGGTTTGATGGCTATGGGGCGCAGATCCGTTCCAAACACGGCTGCGGTTACTTCCTGGACATCGCGGACCAGGAGGCATTTGACAGCCGGCTGAAACAACTGACGGCCCGGACCCACACGTCCGGCCAGGTACCGTCCACGTCGGAGGAACGGGTGGAATACCTGTTGAACGATCTGCTCAGCCGAAGGGATTATGTGACGATCGATGCGCTCAGCGATATCCTCTATATCTCCAGGAAAACCATATCCGCGGATTTAAAAGAGGTGGAAAAGATTCTGGAAGCGTACAGCCTGAAGCTGGCCAAACGCCCTAATTACGGAATCCGCATCGAGGGAACGGAATTCAACCGCCGCCTGTGTATCGCCAATATCATTATCGGAAAAGAGAGCGAGGCGCTGGCGGAGGGAGAGGCTGAGCACCAGGAGAACATGACGCGGGTGGCCCGGTGCGTGGCGGAGGTTATCGATACGGAAAATTTCACCGTCAACTCGGTGGCCTATCAGAACCTGATCGTCCATATCTGCATAGCAGTTCAACGCATACAGGAAAACTGCTATGTGCCGTTGGATGAGGAACGCCAGGAGCGGATCCGCCGCAGTAAGGAGTACCGGATCGCGCAGGAGATTACCGAACGGCTCAACCAAAGCTTTGCCATCCGCTTTCCAGACCAGGAGATCGCCTACATTGCCATCCATTTGGCGGGCAAGCAGTCCCTGTTCCTGCCGGAGCAGGAGCGGACGGGGGAGGCGGGCGGCCAGGTGATCAGCGAGGAGACCTGGGAAGTGGTTTCCCAGATGCTGGATGCGGTTTACGAAGCGTTTCTCTTTGACTTTAGAAGCGACCTGGAGCTGAGAATGAACCTGGCCCAGCACATCGTCCCCCTGGCTGTCCGGCTCCAGTACAACATGAAGCTGAAAAATCCGCTCTTAAAGGACATCAAAGCCCGGTTCCCCATGGCCTATGCCATCGCCCTTCACTCGTCCTCCATCCTGACGGAGCGCTACGGGCACGAGCTGAAGGACGACGAGGTGGGGTATCTGGCCCTGGCCTTTGCCCTGGCCATCGAGCGGCAGAATACGGAGCTTCCCAAAAAGAACATACTGATCGTCTGCGCTTCGGGAAAGGGCAGCGCCCAACTGCTGCACTACCGCTACCGCCAGGAATTTGGCTCCTATGTGGGCCGCATTGAGACCTGCGACGTCTCCAATGTAAAAAAGGTGGATTTCAAGGATATCGACTATGTGTTCACCACCGTTCCCATTCAGGAAAAGGTGCCGGTGCCGGTCCAGGAGGTCAAATATTTCCTGGAATCGGCGGATATCCAGAATATGAAAAAGGTACTTCGCAGAAAGGGCGGGGACGACGTCCCTCTGATGGCGTATTTTGATGAAGAGCTATTTTTCAGCCACCTGAAGTTTGACAATCCCCATGACGTCTCAAAGTTTTTATGCCATCAGGTGATGGCGGTCAAGGGGCTGACGGACCAGTTCTGGAAGCTGGTAGTCAAGCGGGAGAAAGCAGCCAGGACAGCCTTCGGCAATCTGGTGGCCATGCCCCATCCCTGGAAGGCCATCAGCGAGGAGACATTTGTCTGCGTGGGAATTCTCGACGAACCGATCCGGTGGGGCGATCAGGACGTGCAGGTGATCTTTCTGGTCTCCATCTCCAACCGGAAGAACAAGAACCTGCAGGCATTTTACCAGGGGATGACAAAGATGCTGACAGACGCGGACGCCATCGGAAGACTGATCCGGGCGCAGACGTATGAAACGCTGACAGAGCTTTTGGAAAAATCAGAAAATCAAAACGGAGGGTAACAAAAATGGATGAAACCAAGTATTCGGGTGCGTTTCAGATCATCATGAACGCAGGAAATTCCAAATCCGCCGCCCTGATGGCCATTGAGGCTGCGAAGGATGGGGATTTTGCGGAGGCGGATGAACGGCTTCGGGAGGCTGAGACGGAGATGCGGGCGGCTCATCAGGCGCAGATCGACATGATCCAGCAGGAGGCGGCGGGCAATTCCGTGGATGTGAACATTATTCTGGTCCACGCCCAGGACCACCTGACCATGGCCATACTGGCCAAGGACCTGGCCGAGCAATTTGTGGAGCTGTACCGGCAGATGTCGGAGATGAAGCAGCAGATGAAACAGGGAAACGATACCAATTAAAATAAAATAAATTTCAGGAGGAATGAAAATGAATATCATGTTAGCTTGTTGTGCAGGAATGTCCACGTCTTTGGTAGTGAGCAAAATGGAGGAAGCCGCCAGGGCGCAGGGAAAGTCGGATTACAAGATCTGGGCCGTGGAGCAGGGGGAGATCGAAGCGGAACTGGGGAATTTTGACGTGCTGCTCCTGGGGCCCCAGGTTCGCCATATTATGCGCAAGGTCAACAAGATCGTGGACGGCAAGGCGCCGGTGGCTGTGATTGATCCGGTGTCCTACGGCAGATGCGACGGGGCCGCGGTATTAAAACAGGCGGAAGAGCTGGCGGCGGGAAAGTAAACTAAACAGACAAGGGGAGAAATAATTATGGCAGGATTTTCCGATAAATTTCAGGACGGCCTGATGGTCGTGGCCGAGAAAGTGGACGACAACAAATATCTGTCCAGTATTAAAAATGCGTTTACCGTGTTCATGCCCTTCGTAATCGTGGGTTCCTTCGGCACCTTGTTAAATGCGCTGATCGCTTCCGACACCACGGGGCTGGCCAAGTGGATACCGTGGCTGGCTAATTTAAAACCCGCTTTTGCGGCGCTGAACTTCTGTACCATGTCCTTTATGGCGATTCCGATCATCTTTCTGATCGCAATGAATCTGGCAAGACACAACAAAGTGCCGGAGTACATCACCGGAGTGGTGGCGGTTGCGGCCTATATCACCGTGGTGCCCCAATCCGTGACACTGGGAGAGCAGTCTACAGCCGGCCTGGCCGGAACCACCCTGGGCGCGCAGGGGCTGTTCATCGGAATGATCATGGCGGTGCTGGTGACGGAGCTGTTTTCGGCCCTGATCAAGATCGACAAGATTAAAATCAAGATGCCTCCTGCGGTTCCGGCGGGTATCGCAACTTCCTTTAACGTGCTGATCCCTATTTTCATCACGCTGACCCTGACCTCCGTGGCAGGAATTATGTTCAAGATGGTTTCAGGAGCTCACATCAACGAGTGGATTTACCAGATCGTTCAGGCTCCGCTGGAGGCGATTTTCCAGAGCCCGGCGGGAATCATCGCCATCGTTGTGATCTCCCAGCTCTTCTGGTTCTTAGGGATCCACGGCGGACTGGTCATTTCCCCCATCCGCAATCCGTTGATGGCGGCCGCCATCGCGGCCAACGTGGCGGCTGTGGGTGCGGGACAGGTGGCAACCCAGCCGGTGACCTACGGCTTCTGGCTGAACTTCGTGGTAACCGGCGGAGCCGGAATTACCCTGTCGCTGATCTTTGCGATTTTCCTGTTCTCCAAGCGGGAGGACCACCGCATGATCGCCAAACTGTCCTTCCTTCCGGGCCTGTGCGGTATCTCCGAGCCCATCGTGTTCGGACTTCCGCTGGTGCTCAACCCCACCTTTGCGATTCCCTTTATCTTCAACTCCGGTATTTCCACGGCAATCGCAATGTTCGCCACCAGCATCGGCTTTTTGCCCTGCAACACCGTGGATGTGCCCTTCGGCGTGCCGGTTATCCTCTCTGCGGTTATCGGACACGGCTGGCAGGGAGTGGTGGTACAGATTGTTATTTTAGCCGTCTGCACCTTTACCTGGGCTCCCTTTGTGCTGATCTCCAACAAGCAGGCCGCCGCAGAGGCATAACGACACAGTCGCCTGAATCTAAAAGGGGAGTATTTGACCGATTGATCTAAAAATGTAACAAATCAGAAAGAGAGGTACTTTGAATGGGAGTAAAACAGTATCAGTTTCCGGAAGGATTCCTATGGGGCGGAGCCACAGCCGCGAACCAGTGCGAGGGAGCCTGGAACGAGGACGGCAAGGGGATGAGCGTGGCGGACTGCTCCACCTACAAGCCCAACGTGGACCCCAAGGACTATGTGGCCCAGCACGGCATCACCGGCAAGCAGGTGGAGGAGGCCATGAACTCGGACTCCACGGAGCTCTACGGCAAACGCCACGGCATCGATTTCTACCACCGCTATGAGGGAGACCTGGACCTTTTCCAGGAAATGGGCTTTAAGACGCTGAGAGTCTCCATCCAGTGGACCAGAATCTATCCCACCGGTCTGGAGGAGGAGCCTAACGAGAAAGGGCTTCAGTTTTACGAGAACCTGTTCCGAGCTATGAAAAAACGGGGCATCGAGCCCCTGGTGACTCTTCACCACTACGAGATGCCTCTGTATCTGGCCAACCATTACGACGGCTGGTACAGGCGGGAAGTGATCGACCTGTTTATCAAGTTCTGCAAAACCGTGTTCGCCCGTTACAAGGGCCTGGTGAAATACTGGTTGACCTTTAACGAGATCGACTCCGTGTTCCGCCATCCCTTCACCACCATCGGCATTGTGCCGGACCGCTACCCCAAGGAGAAGCTGGAGGAGATCATTTATCAGTGCGTGCACAACCAGTTTGTGGCCAGCGCTCTGGCAACCAAATACCTGCACCAGTTGATCCCGGGGGCGCAGATGGGCTGTATGCTGACCAGGACGCTGACCTACCCGGAAAACTGCCACCCTCAGAACATGCTGCTGGCCTTGAAGACAAACCGGGAGAATTTCTATTACGCGGATATTCAGGTGTTCGGCGAGTACCCCAGGCACATTTTAAATTACTGGAAGCGGAACAACATCCATGTGGAGTTCGGCCCCGGAGACGAGGAGATTTTAAAATGCCACACCGTGGACTTCGTGTCCTTCTCCTACTATATGACCATGGTGGCCAGCATCGACGCGGAGAAAAAAGAAAAGGTCTGCGGCAACCTGACCTCGGGCGTCAAGAATCCCTACCTGGACGTGACGGAGTGGAACTGGCAGGTAGATCCCACCGGCCTGCAGTACGCCCTGATCGATCTGTACGACCGCTACCGCAAGCCCCTGTTCATCGTGGAAAACGGGCTGGGCAGCAAGGATAAGGTGGAGGCCGACGGTTCCATCATCGACGACTACCGCATCGAATATTTCCGCCAGCACATCGGGGCCATCGGGGCCGCCATCGAGGACGGTGTGGACGTGATGGGCTACACGCCCTGGGGCTGCATCGATCTGGTGAGCATGTCCACCTGCCAGATGTCCAAGCGCTACGGATTCATCTACGTGGATGTGGACGACTTAGGACACGGAACCTATGAGCGCCGGAAAAAGAAATCCTTTGACTGGTACAAGAAGGTGATCGCCACCAACGGCGCGGACCTGGATTGAGGGAGGGACAAAATATGAACGGATTCCCGGAAGGTTTCCTGTGGGGAGGCGCCACGGCCGCCAATCAGTGCGAGGGCGGCTGGGACTTAGACGGCAAGGGCGTGTCCTGCGCGGAAATGTGCACCAACGGCGCGCACAAAAAGCCCAAGCGGATCACCAGAACCATTGAGCCGGATGCGCTTTATCCCACCCACGACGGAATTGATTTTTACCACCATTACAAGGAAGACATTGCCATGTTTGCGGAGATGGGCTTCAAATGCTACCGCTTTTCCATCAACTGGACCAGGATTTACCCAACCGGCTTCGAGGAGATTCCCAATGAAAAGGGCCTTCAGTTTTATGAAAATGTGATCGACGAGTGCCTGAAATACGGCATCGAGCCATTGATCACCTTGAGCCACTATGAGATGCCCTTTGCCATGTGCCGGGAATTCAACGGCTGGGCTGACCGCCGGGCTATCGAACTGTTCGTCAAATACGCGGGCACGGTGCTCAGACGCTTTAAAGGCAAGGTGAAATACTGGCTCACCTTCAATGAGATCAACTGCGGCATGCTTCCCATGGGCAATTTCATGAGCCTGGGAATCCTTCACCCGGGGACGGAGGACATCCTCCACCAGGTGGACGTACCCCAGGACCGCTTCCAGGGGCTGCACCACCAGTTTGTGGCCAGCGCGCTGACGGTCAGAATGGCCCATGAGATCGACCCGGATTACAAGGTGGGCTGTATGATTGCCTATATGCTCAGCTACCCGCTGACCTGCGATCCCGGAGACGTGGAGCTGGCCAGGGAGCGCAACACGGTGAATAACTACTACTGCTCGGACGTGATGGTGCGGGGATCGTACCCGTATTTTGCGCCCCGGGTGTGGAAGGAAAATGGTGTTGAGCTCAACATAACCGATGAGGACCGGGAAATTCTCCGGGCTGGCACTGTGGATTTTTACAGCCACAGCTATTACATGAGCATCTGCGCCAGCTGTGACCCGGAGAAGGACAAAGCCAGCGGCAATATCCTGGGCGGGGCCAGAAATCCCTATCTGAAGGCCACGGCCTGGGACTGGCAGATCGACCCCATGGGGCTTCGCATTATGCTGAACGAGGTTTACGGCCGGTACGGCATCCCTATCATGGTGGTGGAAAACGGCCTTGGCACCCAGGATACGGTAAATGAGGACGGCAGCATTGACGACGGCTACCGCATCGACTATCTGAGGGATCACATCAAGGCTATGAAGGAGGCGTTAAAGGACGGCGTGGAAATCTGGGGCTATACGCCCTGGGGCTGCATCGACCTGGTCAGCAACGCCGACGGGGAGATGGCCAAGCGCTACGGCTTCATCTATGTGGATAAGCAGGACGACGGCACCGGCAGCTACGCCAGAAGCCGGAAAAAGTCATTTTACTGGTACAAAAATGTGATCGCCACCAACGGCAGGGATCTGGGAGAGGAGGTAAACGCAGGATGAGCGGCTTTCCAAAGGACTTTTTGTGGGGCGGAGCGCTGGCGGCCAACCAGTGCGAGGGAGCTTACCTGGAGGACGGCAAGGGCCTCTGCGCCGCGGACGTGGTGCCCGCGGGACCGGAGCGCTTCAAACAGATTTCCCTGGACATCGACCCGGAACAGTATTACCCCTCCCATGTGGCCATTGACTTTTACCACCATTATAAGGAAGACATTAAGCTGATGGCGGAGATGGGCTTTAAGGCGCTGCGCACCTCCATCTCCTGGGCCAGAATCTACCCCACCGGGGAGGAGGAGACGCCCAACGAGGCGGGGCTGAAATTTTATGACGACCTGTTTGACACCCTGCTCAGCTACGGCATCGAGCCGGTGGTGACCATGTCCCACTACGAGTCGCCGTTGGCTTTGACGAAGAAGTACAACGGCTGGGCGGACCGGCGCCTGATCGGGCTGTTCGAGAAATACGCACGAACCATTTTCACCCGTTACCGGGACAAGGTGAAATACTGGATGACCTTCAACGAGATCAACAACGTCATCCGGCTGCCCTATCTGGCCGCCGGGGTGGACGTGACGGGGTTGGACAACTGGATGCAGGCCGCGTTCCAGGCGGCCCACCACATGTTCGTGGCCAATGCGGGCGCGGTGAAGCTCTGCCGGGAAATCTGCCCGGAGGCAAAGATCGGCTGTATGCTTTCACTGTCCAACACTTATCCGGCCACCTGCCACCCGGAGGACGTTTTTCAGACCTATGAGCTGCGCCGCCGGTCCCTGTTGTTCTCCGACGTGATGCTGAGGGGCAGCTATCCGGGCTATGCAAAACGCCTGATGGACTCTTACGGCGTGACCCTGGCCGTGGAGCCGGGGGATTTGGAACTGATCAGGCAGTACACCAACGACTATCTGGCCTTCAGCTATTACCGCACCACCACCTACAGCCAGGGAGGCGCGCTGGAGTTCAATACCGGAGGCGGCTTCGGGCAGGAGAATCCCTACCTGAAGAAATCGGCCTGGGGCTGGCCCATCGATCCCACGGGCTTCCGGTATACCTGCAACGAGCTGTACGACCGCTACCAGGTGCCGCTGTTTATCGCGGAAAACGGCCTGGGCATGGCGGATGAGGTGAGCGGGGACGGATCGATTCACGACCCGGAGCGCGTGGAGTATCTGAGAGATCACGTGCTGGCGCTGGAGGAAGCGATCGCCGACGGCTGCGACGTGTTCGGCTACACCTGGTGGGGGCCCATCGACATTGTCAGCGCGGGCACCGGGGAGATGAAAAAGCGTTACGGCTTCATCTATGTGGATCGGGACAACGACGGAAACGGTACGCTGGAGCGGAGAAAGAAGGATTCCTTCGCCTATTATAAACGGATTATTGAGACTAACGGGGCGGCGGCCCGCGAACCGCTGCCGCTGTCGTGATAGAACAGTTCAATGTCGTACTGAACGGGAACGGGGCCGTCCGGGGGGTAAAACCGGAGGCCGCGTGCAAATTGCCGGGCCGGCGTGCCATATAGAACCGGGCGCGCCGGCCTTTGTGCGCGTCGGTTTGCGTGTACCCCGGTTTGTGCCCGCCCGCCGGTTTTATGCGGCCTGCCGGGGAGACGGCGGAAAATGGAGGGAAGCAGGGAAACAACAATGGAGACAGTTTTGGTGAAAGCGCTCAGCTTTATCCTGATCATTTTGTGTGCATACGCCTTGAAACGGGCGGGGGTATTTTGTAAGGAAGACAACCGGATCGTGATGAAGCTGATCCTCAACGTCACTCTTCCGGCCGCTGTGGTCGCCGGTTTTAGCGGTTACACCCGGGATCTCTCCCTGGTCCTTGCCGCGTTTCTGGGTTTCGGGCTCAATATTGTCATGATGTTTGCCGGGTATCTGGCCGCGTTTCGGAAGAGCCGGGAGGAACAGACCTTTAATATCGTGAATTATTCCGGCTATAACATCGGAACCTTTGCCATGCCTTACCTGCAAAGCTTCCTGGGCAACACGGGGACTATTGTGGCATCTATTTTCGACGCGGGAAACGCGCTGATGTGCACCGGGCTGACCTATGCCTTTGCGGCGGGGTTCTGCGGAAAACAGGTGAAGAGAGGGCCGGGGGTTTTTGCAGCCCGGCTGTTTGCCTCCGTGCCCTTTGACGCCTATGGAATTATGCTGGTGCTGTATGTGCTGGACGTGCATTTGCCGGAGCCGGTGTACCGGATTGCCTCGGCCTTTGGGAGCGGAAACGCGTTCCTGGCCATGTTCATGATCGGTCTGGCCTTTGAATTAAAGCTGGAGCGGGACCAGGTGAGAGATGTTGTCCGGGCGCTGATCATCCGCTTTGGCAGTGCTGCGGTATTCGCCCTGGGAATCTATTATCTCACGCCCTGGTCCCGGACGGTCCGACAGACTCTGGCGCTCATCGTGTTCGCCCCAGTCTCCGCCATGACAGTGATTAACACCCAGCGCTGCGGCGGGGACACGGAGAAGGCGGGGGTGATCTCATCCCTGTCCATACTCACAAGTATTGTGGTGATCACATTGCTGGTGATCCGGTGGAATTTATCATAAGGAGGGAGGCTATCCATGGAACTTGTATTGCCTACATGCGAAAAGATAGGGGAGATGTTCATATTGATTCTGGCTGGAATCGTCAGCTGTAAGGCCGGACTTTTGGACGAGGACATGAGCAAGAAGCTGTCCAATCTGCTGCTGATGGTGGTCTGCCCCTGTTTGATCATCAACTCGTATCAGATTGATTACCGGCCGGAGCTGTTTACAGGGCTGGTGCTTTGCCTGCTGTTCTCAGGAATCAGCTTTGCGCTGGATGTGCTGGTGGCCCATGTGGTGATCCGGCCGGATTCCGGCCGGGACGAGGCCATCGAACGCATGGGGATCATCTATTCCAACTGCGCGTTTATCGGCATCCCCCTGGTGGAAGGCGTGCTGGGAAAGGAGGGGGTGTTCTACGTCACTGCCTATCTGACGGTGTTTAACACCCTGGTGTGGACTCACGGGGTGTCGCTGATGCGCGGGAAGGGCACGCTGCGGGAGAGTCTGGGGCATCTGAACACGCCCACGATTTACGCCATCGGTCTGGGGCTCGTGCTGTTTTTCAGCCAGATCCGGCTTCCGGCCCTGCTGGCCGGTCCGGTGGCCAGCTTAAGCGCCCTGAACACGCCGCTGGCTATGCTGATCGCCGGGGTGAACCTGGCCGGATCGGATATCTGGGGCAGTATGAAAAATCCACGGATCTATTGGATCGGCTTTGTGAAGCTGATCATTATCCCCCTTGTCACCCTGGCCATGCTGATTCTGCTGCGGGCCGACCGTACCGCCGCCTTTGTGGTGTTCATCTGCGCCGCCTGCCCCACTGGGGCCATGACCACGCTGTTCGCGCTGAAATACAACCGCAACGCACGCTATGCCTCCGAGGCGTTTTGCAGCACTACGATTTTTTCTTTGGTTACGATGCCGGTATTGACGTTGTTGGCGGGGGCGGTGTTGTGAGGAGGATTTCTCACCCCTCCACCCTCCCCAAAATCCCCTCCGCGCTCACCCCCGAGCAGATTTTCCCATCCACCATCACATTCGGCGCGGTTCTGCAGGATTTCAGGCAGGACCGCGTGCTCACCTTGACGCGCCCGTCGGCGGAAATGCCGTCCGGCCCGGTCTTAAGCCGTCGCCGCAGTTCCTGCAACACTTCTATATTCCTCCCGCCGCAGTTCTTACCCAGACAGACCACGATCTCGTGGCGGTAGGGGGCTGTTTTCAGGCTGGGGCAGCGCTTTAAGATGGCACGCACCGTGGATTCCTTTACGCCTGCTGTCTCCGCCGCTGCCGCCAGAATGCCCGGACTCAGAAATCCTTGGGCATCCTGAAGCTCCCGCAGCATTTCCACCACCGTTTCCTGGGAAGCGCGGTCCTCGCGCCCTCCGTAGTAGTCCAGTATTTCCCTGATCTGAACCTCTGTGTCTCTGGTTTCACTGTCATCCATCACGTTCTGTACCTCCTGTTTCTATCATAAACCTCTATTTTTCTATCGTTTGTTCCGAGGCGTTTTTTTATTCCTGCAATTCCTGCTGCATCATCATCTGACATAGCAGCAGCCACCGCCATAACATCATACCACGCGGTCCCCATTTCCTGTCACAAAAAAAGTTTGAAATCCGCAAAAAAATAGTTTGAAACACCGGCGAAACACAGCGCTATTTCCAGCCTGCCCAAAATATTTAAAAAATCTTCTAAAAACCTCTTGTCAAAACCAGCTTCATGTGGTAGTATCTGCTTAACAGCTTAATATATTAACCTATTAATCGGAGCACATATAAAGTTCCGAACCATAAAGGGGGATGAGAGATTCCGCTGAATATGCTGATTTTAAGGGGAAAGGAGCCATTTCCGATTGAAGAGAGAGGGAAAACTTGATATGATAACAACAGATTATTATATTAACCAACTAAGTGGAAAAAAAGGAGAGGTTCGCATGTCAATTCCAAAATATCAGCAGATCAAGCAAAACTTACTTTACGAGATCAACAACGGCAAATTTCTGCCGGGGGATAAGTTTTACAGTGAGGCGGAGCTGAAACGCAAGTACAACGTCAGCGGGATCACCGCGATCAAGGCATTGCAGTGCCTGACCAATGAGGGGTATCTGGTCAGGTATCAGGGAAAGGGCACCTATGTGTCCAAGGCGAAACGGGGCAAGATTGTGAAGTTCTCCGACATTGAGAAGTACAAAGACGGGGCCGAGCGGACGGAAGTGCTGGAGATCCGCAGGATGAAGGACCCGAGGATCGCGGCCCAGCTGGAGCTGGAGCCGGAGGAGGAATTCTACCACATCAAGCGCCTGCGCCTGGTGGACGACAAGCCCATTTTCGTGCAGAACAGTTATGTGATCACCGAGTTTATCCGGGAGGAGGACGCGAAGGACAAGGAAAAGTTCACGTCCATCTACGGCAAGCTGCGGCAGGACTTCGGCATCGACCTCTATCAGGCGGATTCCAAGGAGATTACGGAGATTGTATTCCCGGCTCCCGAGGAGGAGAGCAGGCTTTTGGAGCTTGAGGGCAGGGAGCCCAGCGCCTTTATCCGGAGGTACACCTATCTGTTCGACGGAAGAACCATTGAATACATTGAAGGCTACAAGCGATGGGATTATTTCAGCATTGAGATTGAACCGATTTGATCCCGGTGCAGCGCACCGGTATGGAGGAAGCGTATGGAATTGTTATTAGTCTCCCACAGAGGGATTGCGACGGGAATGAAGTCCGCGGTCGCCATGGTCATGGGCCCGGTAGCGGACCAGATCACGGCCATGGAGCTGACGGAGGAAGAGGGAATCGAGCGTTTTGCGGAGCGCCTGGAGGAATATCTGACCGGCTGGCTGACGGAGGGAAAGAAGGGCCTGATTTTTGCGGATTTACAGGGCGGAACCCCCTACAACCGGGCGGAGCTGCTGCTGGCTAAGCACGGCCTTAAGGACCGGGCCAGGGTGATCAGCGGCCTTAATCTGCCCATGGTGGTGGAAGCGGTGCTGCGGGACATGGACGTGTGCAGCACGGATGAGCTTTCCGGCCTGGTGCAGGCCGCCAGAGACAGCATTATGTGTATGGATCTGACTGCCCAGGCGGCCGGATCGGACGATGAGTGACAGGGAGGAATAGACGATGACAATACAGTGGTGGCAGATTCTGCTGATTACAATCTATGCGGGATTTGCATTTTATGACGGCAATAACACAACCTTCGGAACGGTAAAACCCACCATGGCGGGATTCTTCGCCGGACTGGTGCTGGGCGACGTGACCACCGGCCTGGTAGTCGGCGGTACGCTGAACCTGCTGGTGCTGGGAATCGGCAACTTCGGCGGCGCCTCCATCCCGGACTACATGACCGGCGCGCTTTTGGGAACGGCCTTCGCCATCCAGAGCGGGCAGGGAGCCGAGTTCGGCGTGACCCTGGCGATCCCCATCGGCCTTTTGATGATCCAGCTGGACATCCTGGCCAGATTCTCCAATACATACTTCCAGCACCGTGCGGAGCGGCTGGTTGAGAACGGCAATTTTGAGTCCGCGGCGCGGATGAACCTGCTGGGCCTGATCCCACAGTCCATCTCCCGTATGCTTCCGGTATTTCTGGCCCTGGTGTTCGGTTCCGACTTCGTGAACCTGGTGGTGAACCACCTGCCCATGTGGCTGATGAACGGTCTGAAGACCGCAGGCGGAATCCTTCCTTCCCTGGGTATTGCGATCCTGCTTCGCTACCTGCCGGTGAGCCGCAACCTTTCCTATCTGATCGTAGGATTCGTGCTGGCGGCGTACCTTAAGGTTCCGGTGCTGGGCGCCGCCCTGGTGGGTCTGGCGTTCGCAATCTTAAGCTTCCAGTCCGAGAAGGACGAGACGCCCGCAGCGGCGCAGGTTACAGTAAATGCAGGAGGTGAAATGGGCGATGAGTAACGCAAAGAACGGCTTGACAAAAGAGGGCAGAAGCGTATTCTGGAGATGGTATTTCCTGGGAGGCGCTGGCTGGAACTATGAGAAAATGCAGGGCCTTGGCTACTACTTCAGCATGCTGCCCATGATCAAAAAGCAGAAGGACGAGGAGGCGCGCAAGACCTTAGCCAAGACGGAGCTTCAGTTTTTCAACACCAACAACACCATGGCTCCCATCATCATGGGCGTGGACTGCGCCCTTCAGGACCAGACGGGAGCGGAGGCCGCGGACACCATCGCAGCCTTAAAGACCGGTATGATGGGCCCCCTGGCCGGAATCGGCGACACCTTGTTCCACGTGATCCCCTCCACCATCATCGGCTCCATCGCCTCCTACATGGCCCTGGAGGGAAGCCCCCTGGCTCTGGTGCTCTGGATCTTCTTCGGCCTGCTGCGCATGTTCTGCATGAAGAATTTCTTCTCCCTGGGCTACCGTGAGGGCGCGAAGATCGTCAGCGAGATCGGAAACCGCCTGAAGAAGATCACCAAGGCTGCCAACATTTTAGGTATCACCGTGATCGGCGCCCTGATCCCCTCCGTGGTCAACGCCCGGTTCGCCTACGAATTCTCCTGGGGCGAGGTGAGCATTTCCGTCCAGGAGCTGGCGGACAAGATCATGCCGTCCCTGGCCCCCACCCTGGTGGTGTTCTTCGCCTACTGGATGCTGGGAAGAAAGAAAATGAACTCGACCAGAGTCACACTGCTGCTGGTGGTGGTTGGCATTCTGGCCTACAACCTGAAAGTATTTGCTTAACGTTCATAGAAAGAAGGAGGAAACACAATGAAAGGATTCGTACACATTCGGATTGACGACCGCCTGATCCACGGACAGGTGGCCACCCGCTGGTCCACCGGACTGAAGGTAAACCGCATCATGGTCATCGACGACGCGGTGGCTGCAAATGACAACGAGAAGGCGATTCTGCGCATGGCGGCCCCCGCCGGCGTCAACACCTCCATTCTGCCTTTGGAGAAGGCTGTGGCCAACATCCAGAACGGCAACTACGACGGCCAGCGCGTGATGCTGATCGTGAAGAGCCCCCTGACCCTGGTGAAAATGCTGGAAATGGGCGTGCAGCTCCTGCCGGTGAACATCGGCAACATGTCCAACCGCCCGGGAACCACCCAGTACAAGAAGTCCGTCAGCATGACGCCCGAGGAGAAGGCCGCCGTGGACCGGCTGCTGGCCGTCGGAATCAAGGTGACGGCTCAGATGGTGCCCGACGACCCGGAAACCGGAATCGAAAATTTCTTCTAATCCACGGTAACGCGTAGGGCGATAAAAGAGAGCGGCAGAGACGCTCTTTTTTATCAGGGAAACGCAGACAAAGAGGAGCGTTTATGAGAGAAGAGAAGTATACATGGATGGCGGGGGAGCTGGACCGCATCTGCGGCGTACTTAAGCGGAACATGGAGCGGTACGGCACGGATTTTCCGTCGGCCTGCGCCACCGGTGGCAAGTACCGGATCAAGAAAAACGACGACTGGACCAACGGCTTCTGGACCGGCATGCTCTGGATGGCCTACCTGCACACCGGGGATGAGGTTTTTAAAACCCTGGCTCTGAAGAACACGGACAGCTTCAGGCAGCGCCTGGACGATCACTTCATCCTGGACCACCACGACATCGGCTTTCTCTACAGCCCGTCCGTGGTGGCGGCCTATCGTGTCACCGGCGACGAGGGCCAGCGGGATCTGGCCGTGAGGGCGGCGGACGTGCTTGCGGCCCGTTTCCAGGAAAAGGGCGGTTTCATCCAGGCCTGGGGCAGATCCGGAGACCCGAAGGAATACCGCCTGATCATCGATTCCCTGTTAAACCTGCCCCTCCTGTACACCGCGGCTGAGATCACCGGGGAGCAGCGCTACCGGGAGATAGCGGGACGTCACTATGAAAATGTGATCCGCTATATCATCCGGGAGGACGGTTCCACCTACCACACCTATTATTTTGACAGCGAAACCGGCGCGCCCTCCCACGGGGCCACCCACCAGGGCTACAGCGACAATTCCTGCTGGGCCAGGGGGCAGGCCTGGGCCATTTACGGCATGCCGCTGCACGTCAGGGTGTCCGGCAGGGCCTTTACGCCGGAGGAACAGGAACGCCACGACCGGGTGGTGCGGTATTTTCTGGAGCATCTGCCCGCAAACGGCATGCCCTACTGGGATCTGGTGTTCAAGGACGGGGACGGCCAGCCCTGGGACAGCTCGGCACTGGCCGTGGCGGCCTGCGGGATGCTGGAAATGGGCGACCGGGAGAAGGCGGAGGAGATGTTAAAGACCTGCCGTGATTTTGCCTCGTCTGAGGCGGAGCCGGACAGCGAGGGTCTGCTGCTTCACGGCGTGTACGCCTACGGGGAGAACAAGGGCGTGGACGAACCGAACCTTTGGGGAGATTATTTCTATATGGAAGGCCTGCTGCGGCTGGCGAACCCGGATTGGATCCCGTTTTTGTGACAGGAGAGAGACAAAGCATGAGTAGATTTGAAATCAATGAAGAATTCTGCCTGGACGGGCGGCCTGTAAAGCTGCTCTCCGGCGCGGTCCATTATTTCCGCCTGATGCCGGAATACTGGGAGGACTGCCTGTACAACCTAAAGGCCATGGGGTTTAACACGGTGGAGACCTACATCCCCTGGAACATCCACGAGCCGGAGGAAGGGGAGTTCGACTTCTCCGGCAGTCGGGACGTGGAGGCTTTTGTGCGCCTGGCCGGTTCCATGGGGCTGCACGTGATCCTGCGGCCCAGCCCCTTCATCTGCGCGGAGTGGGAAATGGGCGGGCTTCCCGCCTGGCTGCTGCGTTACCCGGACATGAAGGTGCGGACCAACACTCCCCTGTTTCTGGAAAAGGTGGAGGCCTATTACCGGGAGCTGTTCCGGCATATCGCGGACCTTCAGATCACCCGCGGCGGCCCCGTGATTCTGATGCAGGTGGAAAATGAATACGGCTCCTTTGGCAACGACAAGGAGTATCTCCGCCGGATCAAGTCCCTGATGGAGCGCTTTGGGGCGGAGGTGCCGTTTTTCACCTCGGACGGCTCCTGGGACGCGGCGCTGGAGGCGGGAAGCCTGATCGAGGACGGCGTGCTCGCCACCGCCAATTTCGGCTCCCGTTCCGATGAGAATCTGGACGTGCTGGAGGCATTTTTCAAGCGCCACGGGCGCAAATGGCCTCTGATGTGTATGGAGTTCTGGGACGGCTGGTTCAACCGCTGGCGCGAGAAGATTATCACCCGGGACGCGGAGGACCTGGCCATGGAGGTGCGCCAGCTCTTAGAGCGGGCCAGCATCAACCTCTATATGTTCCAGGGCGGAACCAACTTCGGATTTTACAACGGCTGCTCCGCCAGGGGCTACACCGACCTGCCCCAGATCACTTCCTACAACTACGACGCCATCCTGACCGAGTGGGGGCAGCCCACGGAGAAGTTCTACCAGGTCCGGGAGGTGATCCGCGAGCTGTTCCCGGAGATTCCCACCGGGGAACCCAGGGCGCATGAGCGGGCGGCCTACGGAAGGGCGGAGCTGACCGGGAAGGTGTCCCTGTTCTCCTGCCTGGACGATCTGGCGGAGTGCCGGAGAAGCGCTTACCCCATGACCATGGAGGAGGCGGGAAACGGCTACGGCTACATGCTGTACCGCACCCAGGTAAAGGGCTACAACCGGAAAATGAAGGTGAAGGCGGTCCAGGCCTCGGACCGGGTACAGTATTACCTCAACGGCGTGTTTGAGGGAACCCAGTACCAGAACAATTCCGGCGAGGAGCTGGAGCTGTTCTTCGGCCCGGAGAACCGGCTGGATCTGCTGGTGGAGAACATGGGCCGGGTGAACTACGGCTACAAGCTTCAGGCCCCCACCCAGCGCAAGGGAATCCGGACCGGCGTCATGGTGGACATCCACTTTGAGAGCGGCTGGGAGCAGTACGCGCTGCCCCTGGACAACGTGAACCGGGTGGATTTTGAGAAGGAATGGATTCAGGACACCCCGGCGTTCTACCGCTACGAGTTCCAGGTGGATCAGCCAAAAGACACCTTCTTAAACTGCCGGGAGCTGGGTAAGGGCGTCGCCTTTGTCAACGGCTTCAACCTGGGCCGCTACTGGTCCGAGGGCCCGGTGCAGTACCTGTACATACCGGCCCCGCTGCTGCGGGAGGGCAAAAACGAGCTGATCGTGTTCGAGACCGAGGGAAAGACGGCAGGGGCGCTGTGGCTGGAGGACTGTCCGGTGTATGTGGAATACGAATAGAATCAATATGGAAACGGCGGCGGATCATCGGTTTGATGGGCCGCTGTTTTTGCGCTGTGATCAATATAGAAAGCGATGTATTCCGCATGTCCGGAGTTTGTGGTAGAATGGGGAAATACAGAACATAAAGGAGGTGCGGGTATATGTTTCGCTATGCGCATACGAATATGATCGCCAGGGACCACAAGAAGCTGATCGCCTTTTATAAAGCGGTATTTCACTGCAGGAGCATCGGGGAGACAAGAGATTTGCGGGGGGAGTGGCTGGACCGGCTGACCGGGCTTTCCAGCGCGCACATTGTGGGGGAGCACCTCTGCCTGCCCGGATACGGGGAGGATCATCCGACGCTGGAAATATTTTCCTATGATCATATGGAGGAGGCGGACCCGAAAATCAACCGCTGCGGGCTGGCTCATCTGGCCTTTGAGGTGGACGATGTGGAGGAGACGTTAAAACGTGTATTGGAGAACGGCGGAGGGCAGATCGGGGAGCTGGTGACAGCGGAGTACCCGGGCGGAAAGCGCGCGGTTTTTGTCTACGCGTCGGACTGCGAGGGAAATATTCTGGAGCTGCAGAGCTGGTCCTGACCGGGCCGGGACGGCTGTTTTCTGCGCCTGGAAAGGGAGAACGGCGGCAGGATCCCAGCAGAGAAGGCGGCGGCAGAATTGAAAGATGAGGGGGAATGGGAATGAATCCGGTATTGGAACAGGCAACCGCGGCGGACCTTGACGAGGTTGCGCTGCTTTACGACAGTATCAACCGTTATCTGGCGGACCATACCAATTATCCCGGCTGGAAGAAGGATGTCTATCCGGCCAGGGAGGACGCCGAAAACGGGGTGAGCCGGGGAACCCTGTATGTGCTCCGGCGGGACGGCCGCATCGCCGGAACCGTGATCCTGGAGCGCAAGGCGGAACCGGCTTACGGGACGGTGGACTGGGGCGTGGATCTGACGGCGGAGGAGGTGATGGTGGTGTACACCCTGGCCGTTCACCCGGACTTTTTGGGCGCAGGTATTGGCAAGGCTCTGATGGAGGCCATCCTTGGGTTTTGCCGTGAAAAGCAGGTGAAGGCGATCCGCCTGGATGTTTACGAGAAGAACAGCCCCGCCATTGGGTTATACAAAAAGTACGGTTTTTCGTACATCGGTTTGGTTGATCTGGGATACAGTCATTTCGGCCTGGATCAGTTTGAGTTGTATCAGAAGATTTTGTAAAATATTGGGAAACAAGAGAACAAAACAGGGATGGAATCCGCGTTGGTCCGGCGGATTCCATCCCTGTTTTGCGTGGTGTGCGGGGGAGATTTTCGCGCTGCCCATGGCCGCCCGCCTCACCCCACCATCGCGCTTCGCCCTTCCACTTCCTCCGCCACGAACTGATATCCCATGCCCCGGATATTTTTCAAATACACCGGATGTCCGGGCGAGTCCTCGATCTTCATGCGAAGGCGGCGGATGTGGACCATGATGGTGTTGTCGTCCACAAAGTCGTCGTTCCACACGTAGCGGTAGATCTGGTCTTTGGTCAGGATCTTGTTCTGGTTGCTGAGGAAATACTTCATGAGCAGGCATTCCTTGCCGGAGAGAAAGATTTCCTCCCCCTGCTTGAACAGGCGCATCTCGTCGCAGATATAGCGGAACGGTCCGGCGATGAGCTCGTTGGCGTGGCCGGACAGCAGGCTGGACCTGCGCAGGCAGGCTTTGACCTTGGCGCAGAGCACCATGGTGCTGAATGGTTTGGTGATGTAGTCGTCGGCCCCAATTCCCAGAGCCAGAACCTTATCCACCTCCGCCTGCCGCCCGCTGAGTACGAACAGGGGCGTTAAAATGCCGTTGGTCCGCAGATGGTGGATGACCTGAAATCCGTCCATGTCGTCCATCATCAGATCCAGGATGATCAGGGAATAGGGATTGGACACGGCCATGCGGACTGCGTCCACCCCTCCGTCCGCCTCCTCGGTGGAGATTCCCTCGCTTCCCAATACGCGGCAAATGATGCGCCGCACCGACGGATCGTCGTCCACCACAAGTATACGGTTATTTTCCAAGATACTCCCCTCCTTTGGTGCTGCCCGCCGTGAGACTACAACGTAAACGGCCTGTCTGCGGCTCATTGTTACAGTTTGGACACGGCGGCTGTGCTTCTTAACGCTATTATAACACAAACGGCAGGGGGATACATCCCGTTTTATTTACCTTACAGAAATTTAAGAAAACCCATTCGGTCAGTTAAGATTTATAAAGTAAGATGGGATCAGAACGAAAATATGTGCAGAATGCACAGATATTTTAAAGCGGAAAGAGAGGAAATAGTATGAAGAAAAAGTCTGTAATGAAACGTTTGGCAATGACAATGGCGGTGTTTATGACAGCGGCAGCAGCGGCCGGCTGCGGTTCCGGCTCCGGCGGAGGCAGCACCACGGCGGCTCCGGCAGCTCCGGCA
>OLPX01000262.1_pt1 | contig 55803 bp, 39 predicted proteins | sample 1672491 | NCBI WGS metagenome assembly OLPX01 (sample SAMEA3136692, study PRJEB25190) | human gut metagenome | biome: human gut; feature: human-associated habitat; material: faeces | place: Austria | collected 2013
AATAATGATTTTCAAACCCTCATGATTTCAATCCTGATTAGTTTTGTCGGGGATACTCTGTTCGATCTGTTTATTGTTTGGAAAGTGACATATGACTCTGGAAATATTATGAATGCTGCATATATGATAGGAGGATCCCTCATAGGACTCGGTGCTGTGGGCGTGTATCTCTCCACTTTCCCGGGGTACTGGGGCTTTTTGGCCGCATTTGGAGTCATGGCTATTTTGGGGGAGGTTACATACTGGCCCGTGTTATTAAAGGCCATCCGTCTGCTGGGCGATGAGAAGACCCAGGGCCGTATGTTCGGTTTTCTGGAAATGGGCCGCGGCATTGTGGACGTAATCATAGCATCCACGGCTCTTGCAATCTTTAAGGCAATGGGCGAGGGCGCAGCTGCACTGAGAGGCGGACTGTTGTTCTTGTCAGCTGTCACGGCAGCAGCGGGTGTCCTGTGTCTGATCTTTGTTCCCAATGACGAAAAAAGGGTGGATGAATCCGGCAAGGAAGTCAACAAGGCACAGGCCGCGTTCGGCGGCATGATGCAGGCGTTAAAGAGCGTGGATATCTGGGCAGTTTCATTAAATGGCTTTACTGTATACTGTATTTACTGCGGACTTACCTATTTCATTCCTTTTTTAAACCAAATTTACTTCCTTCCCGCAACTGCGGTGGGGATGTATGGTATAATAAACCAGTACGGTCTTAAGATGGTGGGGGGACCCATAGGCGGTTTTATGTCCGACAAGGTCCACAAATCTTCCGCCAAGCACATCCGTGCAGGATTTGTAGTATGTATTATTGCCATGGTCCTGTTCCTTCTGGTGCCTCACGAGGCATTGGGAAAGAGCGGAAGCTGGATCCTGGGAGCAGCCTGTACCCTTGGCTTTGGCGCCATTGTATTTACCATGCGCGCCGTGTTCTTTGCGCCAATGGATGAGGTTAGGGTCCCAAAGGAGATTACAGGAGCGGCTATGAGCCTTGCATCCCTGGTCATCTATCTTCCCAATGCGTTCGCTTATGTAATGTATGGCAGCTTTCTTGACAGATATCCGGGAATGGCCGGATTCAGGATCGTTTTTATGGTCATGATCGGATGGGCTGTGGTAGGCGTGGGGGTATCCACGTTCCTGATCCACCGCATTAAGAAATGTCAGGCAGGGGCCGGGACGGAGTGATCATGACCGGCCGGGCAGTGTTGTAATCAGGAATGTTCATCAGGGAAAGGACGGTATCAAAATGAAGGAATATCACGGCTTTAAAAATTGTGGAAACTGGTATAAGGGAAATATCCACAGCCATACCACTGTATCGGACGGAATGCTTACGCCTGAGCAGTCGGTAACGCTTTACAGGGATAACGGATACCATTTCATGTGCTTTTCAGAGCACGATATATTTACGGATTTCAGGGAACAGTTTAACACGGAAACATTTATCATCCTGCCCGCGGTGGAGAGCAGTGTGATCCTCTACCGGGCCAAGGGCACGAATGAGAGATATAAGGTACACCATCTCCACGGTATTCTGGGAACCCAGGCCATGCAGGACGCAGCTCCTCTGGGAACATACGGACATATGCAGTACATTCCGCCCATGAAGTTTTTTGGGGAGTGGACCGGCGCCCAGGCAGCCCAGGAGGCGGCGGATATGCTGAGAGACCATGGATGCGTTACCACCTACAACCATCCGATTTGGAGCCGGGTCACGGAGGAGGAGTTTATCCATACGGAGGGAATCAGCGCCCTGGAAATATTTAACTATAATACGGTCCAGGAATCCAATACAGGATATGATGTGACCTACTGGGACAGAATGCTGCGCATGGGCAGGCGTGTCAATGCGTTTGCCAGCGATGACAATCACAATGAGGGGCTTTTCGAGGACTCCTGCGGGGGCTGGATCTGTGTCCAGGCGCCGGACCTGAACCATGACAGCATTGTGCAGAACTTTATGGAGGGAAACTACTATTCCTCATCCGGGCCTGAGATCTATGACTGGGGCGTGAAGGACGGGAAGGTATGGATTGACACATCCGGTGTGAACCATGTAAATTTTGTATGTGGAAATATTATCAACGATGGAACCACGGTTTTAGGTGAGCGTTTTAAGGATACCCTGAACCACAGTGAGTACACCCTGAAAGGCCATGAAACCTATATACGGGTGGAGGCAGTGGACAAATACGGCCGCACTGCATGGACGAACCCCATTTACCTGGAATGGTAAATGCTGGCACTCTCAGAGTCTCCACGGCACCCATCTTTGCAGTGACAAAAAATCATCCCGCAAATCTGAGTACCAGGAGATTACAAGAGTACACTGAGACATAGAGGAGGAGAGGAAGAATGAAAGAGTTTCAGGCGATTCTGACAACCTTTGACGACTGGCTGTGGGGCAACTGGCTGTTATTCGTGCTTTTGGGTGTGGGTCTTCTTTATACCATCATGACCGGAGGCATCCAGGTCAGGCGTTTTGGCTATATCATTAAGAAGACCGTCTGGGAGCCGATCCGTTCAAAAGATAAGGAATCCAAAGAGTCAGGAACCATTTCTTCTTTTCAGGCTCTGATGGTTTCTACTGCGTCCAGGGTGGGAACCGGGAATATTGCCGGAATTTCCACAGCTCTTTGCATTGGCGGAGCAGGAGCTATGTTCTGGATGTGGCTGATCGCGCTTCTGGGAAGCGCATCTGCGTTCATTGAGAGTACGCTGGCGCAGATCTATAAAAGAAAAGCTGCTGACGGAAGCTCTTACGGAGGTCCGGCATACTATATTCAGGCTGTGCTGAAAAAAAGATGGCTGGGAGTTTTGTTTGCGGCAGTTCTTATTGTAACTTATATGGGCGGCTTCAACATGGTTGCTGCTTTTAACATTTCAGATTCTTTCCGCAGATATGATTTCTATCAGCCAGGAACAACACCACTTGTTATAGGTCTGATTCTTGCAGTTATTTTTGGCATTTGTATTTTTGGCGGCAGCAAACGCATTTCCAAAATTACAGAGGTTATTGTTCCGGTAATGGGAATCTTTTATATAGCGGTTTCTCTGTTTATTGTGATCACACATCTGAATCTTCTTCCGGGAGTGATCGTGTCTATTTTTAAAGGCGCGTTTGATATTTCTGCAATTTTCGGCGGATTTGCAGGCTCAGCTATCATGCAGGGAGTAAAAAGAGGTCTGTTTTCCAACGAAGCCGGTGTGGGTTCTGCTCCAAATGCCGCAGCTTCTGCGGGTGTGTCTCATCCTGTAAAGCAGGGACTTGTTCAGATGCTTTCTGTTTATATTGATACAATTGTGATCTGCAGTGCTACAGGATTTATGCTTCTGTGTTCCGGAGTAGTACCGGAAGAGGGAATTGCCGGAATGCCTTATGTGCAGGAGGCTGTTGCAGGTTCTCTGGGAGGTTTTGGTTCTGTATTTATTACCGTTGCTCTGTTTTTATTTGCATTTACCACACTGATCGGAAACTTTTATTATGCGGAAATGGGGCTTCGCTACATTTGTGACAAAACACCGAAAAAAATGATCATGAACATATTCCGTATCACAGCAGCTCTGATCGTATGTATGGGAGCAACTATGGATTTCAGCGTAGTGTGGGACACAGCAGATGTACTTATGGGCCTGATGGCGCTTATTAATCTGCCGGTAATTGTGCTTCTTGCAAAACCGGCGCTTCGATGTATGCAGGATTATTTCAAACAGAAAAAATCAGGAAAAAATCCTGTATTTAAAGCAAAGGATATTAATCTGGAAACAAAGACAGATTTTTGGAACTGATATTTTAAGGAATATGTTAAAAACAGGATCGTGGCAGTGCACAGTGTGGAACAATCCGAAGGTATCGGTCAATTGAAAAAGTAAATTCTACTTTGCAAGATTAAATTCCGCAGGTATCGTATAATGCAGAAGCAAAAAGTGCTTGCAATAGGGAATGAACTATGGTAATATGATCCAGTTTGATTTGGTTAAAATTGGAAACGCACATCCTCCGGATGATAACGAACAACACAAAGAATCAAAAGTGTTTACGTTATTATAAGGAGGATTTTTTATGCCAAAAAACAAATTTGAAGATGTGATTTTTACTGCTGTTATGGCTATTGTCATGGTGTATGGAATGATCGTATACAATGTTGCGCTGAATACCGGTGGAACTGTAAGTGGTTTTACATTCCTTGCCGCTGTTCATGAGCTGGTATTCATGGCTCCGATTGCTTTTGTGCTGGAGTTTTTTGTTGTCAGTAAGCTGGCTGGCATGTTGGCGTTTAAGATCATGAAGCCAACAGACAGACCGCAGTTTATTACTTATGCGATTTCCATCTGCATCTGCTGTATTATGTGCCCGGTCATGAGTCTGATTGCTACTGTATTATTTAAGGAGCCCTCTTTTGGAACATGGATCCGTACCTGGGCTATGAATTTTCCGATGGCAATCTGTTATCAGATGTTTTATTGTGGACCATTTGTGAGGCTGATCTTCCGTCTGATTTTCCGTCGCGGGGAGAAGAAATAATGAAGTCAGGGTCAAAAGTTCAATAACATTTTATGGTTTTGGCACCAACATCAAAATATACAAATAATATAAAAAGCATTGTAAAATCCGGGGATTTTCAGGCATTTAAAGGTGTCTGAGAGCCCCGGATTGTACTTTATGAAAAACATGTGTTAAATAATTGACAGAGCTGTCAAAGCGGTATAAACTGTCGGTGTGAACAGCAGAAGTTCACATGAAATAACTAACGAAACAGTTCTGTTGGCTGTACAAAAAAGCTTCAGGACATGATACCTGTATTTACAAGAAAGAGGTGCTGATCATGAAAGAATTTTCACAGTGGGAAGGTTTTAACGGTAAACGCTGGAAAGAAAAAATTGACGTACGTAACTTTATTAAAATGAATTATACACCATATGACGGTGATGCTTCTTTCCTGGAAGGACCGACAGAGGCAACAGACAAGCTCTGGGGGAAACTGCAGGAGCTCCAGAAGGAAGAGCGTGCAAAAGGCGGCGTTCTGGATATGGAAACAGAGGTTGTGACTTCTCTTACCGCATATGGCCCTGGATATATTGATGAAAATCTGAAAGACCTGGAAACTGTTGTAGGTCTTCAGACTGACAAGCCGCTGAAACGTGCATTTATGCCTTACGGCGGTATCAAAATGGCTGAAAAAGCATGTGAAACTTACGGATATAAAGTAAGTGACAAGATTAAAGATATCTTTAACAACTATGAGTTCAAAACACATAATCAGGGTGTATTTGACATTTACACACCGGAGATGAAGGTCGCCCGCCACAACAAGATCCTTACCGGTCTTCCGGATACCTATGGCCGTGGACGTATCGTAGGCGATTACAGACGTGTGGCTCTTTATGGTATCGATGCTCTGATCGAAGGTAAGAAAAAAGACTTTGCAGCAAGCGACCGTCAGGGTATGAGACGTTATGATTTCCAGCTTCGCGAGGAGATCGCAGATCAGATCCGCGCTCTTGAGGGAATGAAGGCTATGGCTCAGGCTTATGGTTTCGATATTTCCCAGCCGGCTAAGGATGCAAGAGAAGCATTCCAGTGGCTGTACTTCGGATATCTTGCAGCTATCAAGACTCAGAACGGTGCTGCAATGAGTGTTGGACGTATTTCTACTTTCCTTGATATCTATATTGAAAGAGATCTTAAGAACGGTACTCTTACAGAGAAAGAGGCTCAGGAGCTTGTTGACCATATGGTAATGAAATTCCGTATGGTAAAATTTGCACGTATTCCGTCTTACAATCAGCTGTTTTCCGGCGACCCGGTATGGGCAACTCTGGAAGTAGCAGGTATGGGAATCGACGGACGTCATATGGTAACCAAGAACGACTTCCGTTTCCTTCATACTCTGGAGGATATGGGACCGGCTCCGGAACCGAACCTTACTGTTCTTTATTCCTCCAGACTGCCTGAGAACTTTAAGAAATATGCTGCAAATATTTCTGTTACAACAAGTTCCATTCAGTATGAGAATGATGATGTAATGCGTCCGGTATGGGGCGATGACTACAGCATCTGCTGCTGTGTATCTGCTACAGAGACAGGTAAAGAGATCCAGTTCTTCGGCGCTCTTGCAAAATGTCTTCTTTACGCGATCAACGGCGGTGTTGATGAGAAGACAAAACAGCAGGTAGGACCTCAGTATCAGCCGATCACTTCCGAATATCTTGACTATGATGAGGTAGTGAAGAAATATGATCAGATGATGGACTGGCTGGCTCATCTGTATGTTGGAACACTGAACATGATCCACTACATGCATGACAAATATTATTATGAAGCAGCAGAGATGGCTCTGATCGATACAAAGGTTGACCGCTCTTTTGCAACAGGTATCGCAGGATTTTCTCATGTAGTAGACTCTCTGTCTGCAATTAAATATGCAAAGGTGAAAGCAATCCGTGATGAGGATGGAATTACAACAGACTTTGAGGTAGAGGGTGACTTCCCACGCTATGGTAACGATGACGACAGAGCAGACGAGATCGCAACAAATCTTCTGTCTACTTTCCTCGGAAAGCTGAAACACATTCATACCTACCGTGATTCCAAACCTACCACATCCATCCTTACCATTACATCCAATGTTGTTTATGGTAAAGCTACAGGATCTCTTCCGGACGGAAGAAAAGCAGGCGAGCCTCTGGCTCCTGGCGCTAACCCGTCCTACGGAGCAGAGCAGAACGGACTTCTTGCTTCTCTGAACTCTGTTGCAAAGCTTGACTATGAAGATGCTCTTGACGGTATTTCCAATACTCAGACGATCAATCCGGATGCTCTGGGACACAATGATGAAGAACGTACAGACAACCTTGTTCACGTACTTGACGGATACTTTGATCAGGGCGCTCATCACCTGAACGTAAACGTATTTGGAAAAGAGAAGCTGATCGACGCTATGGAACACCCGGAAAAAGAAGAGTACGCAAACTTTACAATCCGTGTTTCCGGTTATGCAGTTAAATTTATCGACCTTACAAGAGAGCAGCAGATGGACGTTATTGCCAGAACCTGCCATGCAGAAATGTAAGGATGGATAAAAAAGAGATCAAAGGATATGTTCACTCACTGGAAAGCTTCGGGTCGGTTGACGGCCCGGGCGTCCGGTATGTGATCTTTTTAAGCGGCTGCGCCATGCGCTGTCAGTTCTGCCATAATCCGGATACCTGGAAGATGGGAGAAGGACAGGCATACACCCCTTCGGAGCTTTTAAAAAAAGCGCTGCGGTATAAAAATTACTGGGGAGATAAAGGCGGGATCACAGTCAGCGGAGGGGAACCTCTTCTGCAGATCGATTTCCTTACAGAATTTTTCCGTCTGGCAAAGGAAGCCGGCGTGCATACCACACTGGATACCAGCGCCAACCCTTATACGGAAAAAGAGCCTTTTTATTCCAAATGGCAGGAGCTGATGAAGTATACAGATCTTGTTCTTCTGGATATCAAGCAGATTGATGAGGAAGAGCATGTGAAGCTTACCGGCTGCACCAACACAAATATCCTTGCCATGGCAGAAAAGCTTTCGGAGATGGACAAGCCTGTATGGATCCGCCATGTGCTTGTGCCGGGCGGAAGTGATAACGACACATATCTTCACAGACTGGCCGATTTTATCAGAACCCTTAAAAATGTGGAGAGAGTAGAGGTTCTTCCCTATCATACTCTGGGAACCTTTAAGTGGGAGAAGCTGGGTATTCCCTATCCGTTGGAAGGAGTGAAGCCTCCAACAGAGGAACGTATCCGCAATGCCCGGGAGATTCTGGGAGCGATGTAACTGCCTGGAAATTCTTTCATAATTAAAAAATATAAGGATGAGGACTGCTGCAAGCAACCTGTAGTTCCGGAGCAAAATCTGCCGGAAGAGGGAAGCCTGCAGCAGTTTTTATTTACAAAAAGTTAAGAACTGATGTTCATATGATATTCTAATCAGGCTGCTGTGAACGGAGAAGTTAAGAAATTTTTTACTTGGCAGTATTGTAAGCGTCTGCTACAATGAAAGAAACAAATATATATAAGTGGTGGTACGCATGGAGAAAACCAGTATAAAAACACATACCACTACAAAAGGTAAAACAGGATTTACCTCGGCAGAGCTTGAGGAAAAATTGCTGAAAATTGCAAAATACACAACCAGGGACAGTGTTTTTCGGGATCTTTTTGGCAATAAAAAGTATCTGCTGGAGCTGTATCGAATCCTTCATCCTGAGGATACTGGAATCAAAGAGGATGATATTAGTATTGTAACAATCAAAAATATTCTGCTGGATCAGATCTGAAACAGGCGAAGCCTGGATACAGGAGGGGAATACAGCCGGGGAAAAACAGAAATCTGCAATAAATAACTGGAATAAAACAAAAATAAATGAGAAATCCTTCGGCTCTGTGGAGGCAGAACCGGAGGATTTTGCATATAAAGCTGTAAAAACAGACAGTGACACTACTGACAGCAGGAATTGGCGGTTATAAGCAAGGAGGTTATATGAAAATTTTTCATTTGTCAGATTTACATATTGGTTTAAAACTGATGAACCGGGATCTGAGAGAGGATCAGGAATATATTTTCCGGCAGATTGTAGACAGGGTAAAGGAGCAGAAACCGGACGCACTGGTCATTGCCGGAGATATTTATGATAAGGCAGTTCCGGCCGCGGAGGCGGTACAGGTATTTGATTCTTTTATGGGACAGCTGACTGAGGCAGCGCCGGAAATGACTGTTATGGCTGTCAGTGGAAACCATGACAGCGGTCCGAGAGTGGACTGTTTCCGTAGTGTGCTTTCCAGGCAGAAGGTGCATATGATCGGGCTTCCCCCACAGCGTGAGGGAGAATATATTGAAAAGGTTGTACTGTGGGATTCCTATGGTAAAGTGAATTTTTATCTTCTTCCTTTTGTGAAACCTTCCATGGTAAAAATGATCGTGGGGACAGATAAAAACGGCAATAATTTTTCATATGACGAGACGGTTCATAAGCTCATCCAAAGAGAAGCTATAAATAAAAAAGAGAGAAATATTCTGGTAAGCCATCAGTTTTATCTTCCTGTGGGAAAAGCTGCGGACGATGTGGAAAGAATGGACTCGGAGATGCGAACTGTGGGGAATATTGATCAGATTTCCGCAGATATTCTGGAACAGTTTGATTATGCGGCCCTGGGGCATATCCATAAGCCCATGAAGGTGGGAGAGGAAAATTTCCGATACTGTGGAACACCTCTGGCTTGTTCCGTAAGTGAGGCAGGACAGCAGAAAGGGATCCTAATGGTGGAAATAAAAGAGAAAGAAAAAGCACCGGAGATTACTGTTCTTCCTCTTATGCCCTTACGCCAGGTTCGGGTGATAAAAGGAAGTCTTGAAGAGGTTCTGCAGCAGAAAAGTCAGGATTATGTGACTGTAATTCTTACAGATAAAGCAGATCTTGATGTTATTGATATGCAGGACAGACTGAGGCTTGCCTTTCCATATCTTTTGGAGATCCGCCGTGAAAACCAGAGGAAAGCAGACTACAGCAGGGGGAAAAAACATCAGGAATTGCAGGATCCTTTTGAACTGTGCTGCGGATTTCTGAAGGATATGGATGAGGAAGAAAAAGACATTCTCAGAGACGTACTGAACACAGTACAGGAGGTAAAGTAGAATGAGACCGCAAAAACTTACCATGCAGGCATTTGGATCCTACGGACAGAAAACAATCATAGATTTTACAAAAACAGACCAGAATCTCTTTCTGGTTACAGGCGATACGGGAGCCGGAAAAACAACGATTTTTGATGCGATCGTTTTTGCTCTGTACGGGGAAGCCAGCTCGGTATCCAATAAAAAAGAAGGCGTTGTGCTGCAGAGCCAGTATGCAGGACTGGAGCTTGAGCCATATGTGGAACTGGAATTTACAGACGGGCGGGAGCAGGATATTTATATAGTACGCCGGGTGCCCAGACATCTGAAAAAGATCACCAGAGGGGCTGCAAAGGGTGTCGGAACCAGAGAGATTACAGGTTCTGTATCTCTGATCATGCCAGACGGTACAGAATATCCTCAGAAGGAATCCAATGGGAAGCTCCAGGAGATCATCGGACTTACCAAAAATCAGTTTATGCAGGTAGCCATGATCGCACAGGGAGAGTTTATGGAGCTTCTCAGGGCAAAATCTGATGATAAGAAAAAAATATTCCGCAGACTTTTTAATACAGAAATGTACGAGGATATTGCTGTGGAACTGGGCAACAGAAAAAGGGCAAAAGAAAAGGATATTGCTGTTATCAGAACCCGGTGCCAGAGTGAAGCGGCCAGAGTAAAGCTGCTGTCAGACAGTGTGAAAAACCAGGGACAGGATGACTGTGGACAGCAGGCAGATGTTCTGGAGGAAAGTCTGGATAAGCTGAAAAAACAAATTGCAGATGGGGAAATCGTTGCAGCAGGAGATTTTCTGGAAATACTTTTCCGGTATTGCAGGGTTCTGGACAGGGAACTGGAAAAAGCCGAAAAGAGTTACCGTGAAGCTGCAGATATCCGGGACAGAAAAAGAGATGAATACACAGAAGCCCAGCAGCTTCAGCAGCTGTTTTTACAGCTGGATCAGGCGGAAAGTGAGCTTGCCAAATGCAGAGAACTGACTTCTGAAATGGAGAAAAAAGAGCAGTTGTCCGGACAGATCCAGGCGGCCTGGGAAGTAAAAACAACTGGTGACCAGATGATAGAAAAACGTCTGGAAGCAGAAAAAACAGAGGCAGCTTTAAAGGAACTGAAAAACAGGCTGCCGGAGTTTCTGAAGAGACAGCAGGAGACTGATGAAGAAGAAAAAAAGGCAGAAATAGAGCAAAGCCAGGCGCAGGAAGAGTTCAGCCGTGTTTCTGAAAAGGCAGAAAAAGCTCTGGAACTTTTTAAGCAGATAAGGGAATGCCGCAAAAAAGTACAGAATCTGGATAGGGAATTTCAGCAGATTCAGAAACAGGAAAAACAGGCAAAGGATGCTTTTGAGGCTGCAGAAATCATGGAAAAGGAGTATCGCAAACAGGCAGAGACTCTTTCTGATGCAGGAGAAAAGTTTGCCGTATGTCAGTCTAAAATGGAAGAGATCAGAATGATGATGGAGGATCTTAGAGGACTGTCAGGTATTTACCAGGAAGTAAAAAAATATAATGAGACTGCAGAAAATCTCAAACGGAAATATGTGGATGTGAAAGATAAATATGAGAAAAAACACCAGGAATATGAAAATCTGAGACGTGCTTTTCTGGATGCTCAGGCAGGCCTGCTGGCAGCAGAGCTGAAGCCCGGTAGTCCGTGCCCTGTATGCGGATCAACAGAGCATCCCAGTCCCTGTATTCCGAAAGAAGAGTATAAAGAGCTTTCTCAGGATAAGATAGATGAAACTGGAAAGGAAGCGGAGATTCTTCGTAAAGAGCAGGAAAAGCTTTCCGGAGAGGTAAAGTCAAATACTGATCTGAGGGATGCCAGAGAACGGCATTTCAGAGAAAATTTTGAAAAATTACAGGATAAAATGCGCAGGAGTATTCCGAAGCTTCCGGAAAGCTTTTCTCCGGGACAGGCGCAGGAACTGATAAAGCAGTGGAAGCAGCAGGTTCAGACAGAGGAGTTTGCGTATCAGAAACAGGCTGAGACATTAAGAGAAATCCGGGAAAAACTGGAGGAACTGGAAAAACGTAAGCCTTCTTTAAAAGAAAATATGGAAACTTTTCAGGAACAGGAAAAAAATGTACAGGCGGCGCTGGAAGGAGCCAGATCAGAGCTTGCAGGTTATTCGTCATCCTCTGATTTTTCTTCTGAGGAAGAGGCAAAAAACGCCAGAAATATGGCAGAAAACAGGAAGAACCAGACAGAAGAAGTTCTGAAAAAAACCAGAGAAAGAGCAGAGCAGATAAGAGATAAGAGGACAAAGACAGAAACTCTTATTTACCGATATGAAACGGAACTGCCTGAACGAAAAGAGGAAAAAGACAGGCTGACCAGGGCTTATGAAATGCTTTTGCAGGAGAAAAATCTTACAGAGGAACAGTGGAAATATCTTACTGATACATATGAAAAAACTGCCGCTGAAGGACTTAAAAATGAGATAAATTCATTCCGCAGCAGACAGGCGGCAGCAGAAAGCAGCGCACAGTCAATGAGAACTGCAATTGGGGAAAGAACGCGTCCTGTGCCGGAGGAGATCCGCTGCCGGAAAGAGGAAGCAGAGAAAATTCTTGAAGCTTCAGGACAGCTCAGGGACGGGATAAGATCTGTATATCAGGAGAATCAGGCTGTCTATGATACCCTTGCTCCAATACTCACCGATAGGAAGCGTCTGGTGGAGGAACACGCAAAGCTTGATAATCTTTACCGCCTTGTTTCCGGCAATGTCAGCGGTTCCAGAATGGATCTGGAAACCTATGTGCAGCGTTATTATCTGGAAAAGATCCTGGATGCGGCCAACCGCAGATTTCAGGATATGTCTGCAGGCCAGTTTGAGCTTCGTATGTATGATCTGGAAAAGGCAGGAGAAGGGAAAAACAGAGGTCTTGATCTGATGGTGTATTCTACTGTTACCGGAAAAGAGCGGGAGATCAGGACGCTTTCCGGAGGAGAATCCTTTATGGCAGCGCTTTCTCTTGCCCTTGGAATGGCAGATGAGATCCAGGAAAGCTCTGCGGCCATCAGTCTGGATATTATGTTTATTGACGAGGGCTTTGGCTCTTTGGATGAACATTCCAGAAATCAGGCTGTAAAGGTATTGCTGGAAATGGCGGAAGGCTCCAAGCTGATTGGAATTATTTCCCATGTGACAGAGCTGAAGCAGGAGATTGAGGATCAGCTGATTGTCACCAAGGATGAGGCCGGAAGCCACGTAAGATGGCAGATCAGCTGAACGAAACAGACTGATATTATGGTACATAGACGGAGATAAGAGGCATGAAAAATCCCAGGAAATATCCCCGGGATTTTTCTAATATGCCATCCAATTAAAGAAATTTTTCTGCATTTTTCATTTTATTCAGTTCTCTCTGAGCAAAGACGACTGCAAGGATAAAGGCAGCCGTATCGGCAATAGGTCCTGCGTACATAACTCCGTCAATTCCCATAAATAACGGGAAAATAACGATCAGCGGAAGAAGGAAGACAAGCTGCCTTGTAAGGGACATGATCACGCCCAGCTTTGCTTTTCCGATAGAGGTAAAAAATCCCGCAGACATGGGCTGGATTCCGTTGGCAAAGGTAAGCAGCATAAATATTTTCAGATAGCGCTCCGCAAACTGGAAATAAAGCTCGCTTCCGGTTCCGAAAAGTCCCACGATCTGGTGTGGAAACAGCTGAAAACACACAAAAAATACAGTGGCGATTACCGTGCAGGCAGTAACAGAGCAACGGTAGGTTTTACGTACCCGGTCATATCTGGAAGCTCCGTAATTAAAGCCCCAGATAGGCTGACAGCCCTGGGAAATGCCAATACAGATAGAAAGAAATACCTGATTTACTTTGGAAATAATCCCGACACAGGCAATGGGAATGTCAGTACCGTAAACAGAATCTGCTCCGTAGTGACGAAGGATATTGTTCATGGAGATCTGTACAACGGCAATGGCGATCTGATTCATGCAGGAAGCCATTCCAAGGGAGGCGATCATTTTCAGATATTCCATACGGGGACGGAACATATGGGAGGTCAGGCGCATTTTTCGGAACTTTGCAAAATAAATAATCACAAGAACACCGGAAACTGCCTGTCCGATCACAGTAGCCCAGGCGCCGCCTTTGATCCCCCATCCGAATACAAAAATAAAAAGAGGGTCAAGAATGGTATTGATCACTGCCCCGGTGAGCATACATACCATGGAATAGGTTGGACTTCTGTCCGCGCGGATCAGATGATTTCCGCCTGTAGTCAGTACAAAAAATGGAAGTCCGACAGCTGTAATGCTCAGATAATCCTGCGCATAAGGCATAACCTCAGGCGTTCCGCCGAACAGATGCAAAAGCGGATTTAAAAACAGCAGAACCACAGCGCACAGGCCTGCTCCGCAGATTACCAGCATGGAAAGTCCGGTACCGGCAATTCCGCTGGCGCGTTCCTCGTGACCGGCGCCCGTTTCAAGATTATAGTTGGATGCGCTGCCGATTCCCAGAAGCAGCGCGGTGGCAGTGGAAAAAATCGTTACGGGAAAGGCAACATTTGTGGCTGCATTTCCAAGCATTCCCACTCCCTGGCCAATAAAAATCTGGTCAACAATATTATAAAGAGCGCTGACCAGCATACTGATAATGGCCGGAATTGCAAATTTGGCAATCAGCTTTCCGACAGGAGCCGTACCCAGTGGATTTTGTACGGCGGTATTATTATTTTCCAATATTGAAAGCCCCTTTCTGTAAGTAAATGAAATCAGATGCCGGCCTGTCTCAGAAAAGATCCAGGAAACGGAACAGAATGTATTTATGAGACAAGTATAACATTTTTAAGGGAAAGAGAAAAGAAAATAAAAGCAACAGCATTGATAAGATAAATTCGGGAAATGATTGTCATACAAAACTGATGATGATATGATGGAAACGTAAAAATGAGATAAACAGAGAGGACAACGTATTGATATCAAAGACAATGCGCGCAATTTTACATGCGCTATCATACAGTAATGTTGAAGTGGAGGCAGCCAGACGTCTGGCGGATCTCAAAAAACTGGATGCAATGAGGATTTTTGTAAAAAAACTGGATACAAAGGTGTATAACGGAGAATATGAGGTTCCCGTGCGCGTTTATTTTCCGTCAGAGGATGTTATGACAATGAACACAGCAGAGAGACGTTCCTGTCCGATCCTGTTGTTTTTTCATGGCGGAGGCTGGGTGACGGACAGTGTGGAAAATTACGACCGGGTATGTTCCCGAATGGCTCAGGATACAGAGCATATTGTGGTTTCAGTAGAATACAGGCTGGCTCCGGAATATCGTTTCCCGACAGGGCTGGAGGACTGCTATGCTGCGGCCAGAGAACTGTATACAGACCATGACCTGAATATAGATCCGGATAAAATTACGATCATGGGAGACAGCGCAGGGGGAAATCTGGCAGCAGCGGTGTGCCTGATGGCAAGGGATAGAGGAGAATTTATGCCAAAAAGGCAGATTCTTATTTATCCGGCTTTGGGCAACTGCTATACAGAGCAGTCTCCCTATGAGTCGGTTCACAGGAACGGAACAGACTATCTGCTGACCTCTGAGAGAATGGAAAATTATCTGAAGCTTTATGAGAGCAGCCCGCAGGATCGGGAGAATCCCTATTTTTCACCGCTAATGGAAAAGGATTTATCTGATATGCCGGATACTCTGATACTGACAGCAGAGTTTGATCCGTTAAGAGATGAAGGAGAAGAATACGGAAACAGACTGGAACAGGCAGGAAATTATGTGGAGGTACACAGAATTTCCAATGCGCTCCATGGATATTTTGCACTGGGGATCCGGTTTTTTCATGTGCAGGAAAGCTTTCGGCATATGAATGAGTTTTTGAAAAAAAGAGAGGTCTGATTCTTGCCCATTTCTATAAAAAGATTGTTTTATATTTTAAACTAAAAATTTGTGGATAGTGGGGAAAAGACTGCTCAAATCCTTTCTTGCCTGTTCATTAAGACTATGATATATTTGAACTATTATAGGAGAGAAGGCGGAAAACGTGAAATCAGGATATTCAAACTGGCGGAAACTGGATAATGCGGCGCTGGCATTTCCGCCCGCAACGGATAAGAATGATACCAGAGTCTTCCGGATGTACTGTGAGCTGAAAGAGACAGTAGATCCGGAAATACTGCAGACAGCCCTGGATCATACAATGGAAAAATATCCCCTTTTTCAAGTGGTTTTGAGAAAGGGGTTATTCTGGTTCTATCTGGAAAGAAGAGATATCAGAGCTGTTGCAAAGAAGGAAGTAAAACCTCCGTGCAGCAGGCTTTATATTCCGGACAAGAAATCTCTTTTGTTTGAGGTTTCCTATTATGAAAACCGTATTAATTTTGAAGTATATCATGCACTTACCGACGGTACGGGAGCCAGGAATTTTCTTCAGGAGCTGGTGCAGAATTATCTGAAACTGCAGCATCCGGAGACTCGGTTTCCGGAAACGGAGACACGGCAGAGGGCAACGTTCCGGGATCATGAGGAGGACAGCTTTTCCCAGTATTATTCCTCGGAAACTCCGAAAAACAAAGAAAAAAATCCTCGCGCAGTGAGGCTGAAGGGAGAAATGCTGGGACATGACGATATGCAGATTCTGGAGATTTCCATTCCTGTAAAGGAAATTCTGGATAAGGCGCGCTCCTACGGCGCTTCCATTACAGCATATCTGTCGGCAATTTTTATCTGTTCCATTCATGAGGAGATTCCCAGAAACCGTCAGAAGCGTCCTGTTACCCTGATGGTTCCGGTAAATCTGAGAAACTTTTTTCCTTCGGAATCCATGGCAAATTTTTTCGGGTGGATCGAGGTTGGCTATACATTTACAGAGACGACCACCTTTCAGGATGTGCTGGAGGATGTAAAAAAGCAGTTTGAGACAGAGCTTGTAAAAGAAAAGATTGCCATGCACATGAACGGTTATGTACGTCTGGAAAAGAATCCGGTGATCCGGGCGGTACCTCTTGAAGTAAAAAAGTATTTTCTCATGGTAGGCGCGGCTCTGGGAAGCAGGAGAATCACAACCGTATATTCCAATATAGGAGTGGTGCGGTTTCCAAAGGAATATGAACAATATATTGAACGATTTGGATTTTTTACCTGTACAGAGGCGCTGCAGCTTTGTTCCTGCTCCTACGGGGACGAGCTTCTTCTGGGATTTACCTCAAAAATCCCCGGGGAAAACATTCAGAGAAATTTTCTTGAATATCTGAAAAAAGATGAAATTTCATTTACAGAGGAGCGAAATGATTTTCCCGGATGCGGGGAAGAGCAGAAAAAAGAGGGCAGAAAAGCATATCAGACTTTTACGTTTCTTTGTCTGGCAGCGGCGGTGCTGTGCGGAATGATCAATTATATGACTGCGCAGACCCTGAACTGGTTCTGGTTTGCGGCAGCAGGAAGCTTTTGCGCGTGGCTGGTAGTTTCTGTGGGATATACCAAGCGGAGAAACATACTGAAAAATGAAATGTGGCAGCTTTTGATCATAACCGCTATTGCAGTTTTGTGGGATGTATTTACAGGCTGGCACAGATGGTCGGTGGACTTTGTACTTCCCTTTGGGGCAATGGCTGTGCTTGGTTCCATTCCTGTAATTGCCAAGGTAAATCATCTGGAGCCGGAGGAATATCTTTTTTATCTTGTGCAGGCGGGAATTGCGGGATGTATTCCCATTATCCTGGTGTGGGCCGGAATCGTAAGGTTTACGTATCCTTCTGTGATCTGTGCGGGAATCAGCTTTCTGGTGCTGGCAGGACTTTTTATTTTTCAGAAGAAGAATACCTTGGGTGAGTTCCACAAAAAGTTAAGAATGTAGATTTATTCAAAAATATAAAAGGCTGCTGTAGGCTTTGAAATTGCCGGGAATAAAAACCCGGCGGTGAGAGGCTTCAGCAGTCTTTTTATGTTCGGAAACTGCCTCTCTGTTGTTCTGGTTCAGGTATAGGATTTTCTGTCATTTAGTACATGATTTTTGTCTCTTGTGTATACTGTATTTACAACTTCAGGTATAATGATTATAGTAAAAACAACAGGAGAGAGTGGCAGGAATGTACAGAATTGCAGTTTGTGATGATGATAAAAATATTCGTGAGCAGGTCAGAAAAATGATTCTGGAATGGAAGTCTCAGGTGGAGGTAAGGGTGTTTTCTTCCGGAAGGGAGCTGATGGAAAATTACCAGCCTTACGACGCTGTTTTTCTTGATATTGACATGCAGGGAATGAATGGCATAGAAACAGGAAAAGCTATCCGTTCTGTAGATACTGATGTAAAAATTGTTTATCTGACAGCTTACCGGGACTATGTGGCAGGAGCTTTTGGAGTTCATGCATTTCAGTATCTGCTGAAGCCTGTGAACAGACAGGAGATTATAAATGTTCTGGAAGAGATATTCCGGTATATGGAAGCCTCGGATAAAAAGATCATCCTTGATTTTCGCACAGTGGATGGAATTGTCTGCCTTCCTGTAGAGTCCATTTATTTTTTTGAGTATGAGAACAGAAGGATACGGATCGTGACAGATGAAGATGAATATTATATGGTGGAGCGCATTGGAAATGTGGCAAAACGTATGGAGGATTTTGGCTTTTCCATGCCTCATCAGAGCTTTTCCGTAAATATGCTTCATGTGAAAAATGTAAAAGGACAGCACATTTATCTGGACAATGGAATGGAAATTCCTCTTTCCCAGAAAAAACAGAAAACATGGAAACAGGAGCTGACTGTCTGGCTGTCGGCACGGCTGGAGCACCGGAGAGGATGATGGAAATGAATTATGTATTATATTGCTTTTTTCAGATCATTGAACTGGTTATCCATACAGGAAGCTTTATCTGGTTTCTGTATTCCATGCCAAGAGAGGTGGAGTCGAAACCATGGGTAAGATACTGTGTCTGGGGGATTTTTGTTGTACTGACCTTTTTGATTCCGACATTATGGTGGAATGATATTATTACAATGTCCGTGCTTACAGTATATTACATTGCAGTCTGCTGGTTTCTCTATCACAGAAGCAGAACCTGGATTTTGTATTCTCTGATCTACGGAATGGCAAATTATGGCGCTCAGGTGATAGGTATTTATTTTACCGTATATATCAGTAAAAAGTTTGGTTTTTACCAGGATATACTCTCCTATTATACACTTGTGCTGGCAAAAATGATCTGTATGTTTTCCGTGACTTATCTTATGAGGCGGATTGTCAGAAAACGCCTGGTAAAGGAACAGAGAGAACTGCATATCAGAGGAATGGTTCTTGTGCCGCTGTTTAGTATGGTTCTTATATATCTGTATTGCATTTCCGGGGAAAGCTTTTTTCTGGAGCATGGATTCTGGGGTGTGATCCTCTGTATGATCCTTTTGCTGGTTATTAATATTTACTGTCTGTATGTATGGTATGATCTGGCAGAAAACAGGGAGCTGAAGCAGAAGGTAGAGCTGATGAAGCAGCAGAATGAGCTGACTCATCAGTACTATGAGGATATGGAAAATAATTATAATCGCTCCAGAAGAATCATACATGATATCAGAAATCATCTGAATATGCTGGAACAGTCAGCAAAAACAGATGCGGCCGGTTATTTTGAGGACGTTCACGGAATGCTGAATTCTCTGGGACTGAAATTTTATTCAGATAACAGAATGCTGAACATGATTCTGAACGACAAATTAAAAAAGCTGGAACCGGGGCAGGCAGAATGTAATATGGGCGGTATCAGCCTGGATTTTCTGGCGGATATGGATGTGACAACCATTTTTGCAAACCTTCTGGATAATGCCATAGAGGCAGGCGAAAATAAAAAGAATTTCTGGATAAAAATAAGAGGGGAACAGATACAGGATTTTACAGTAGTAAAAATATGGAATCCCTATTCTGAAGTCTACGCCCCGGGACGCTCAGGAAAACAGGGGCATGAAGGAATTGGCCTGGAAAATGTGCGCCATACAGTAGAAAAATATCACGGCGCGCTGAATATAGAGACAAAAGACGGGATTTTTTCCGTAACAGCAGTATTTCCGGGAGAATAAGGAGGAGAATTATGAAATTTACGCAGACAGAGAAAAAACAGCTTATGATCTATGTGATCATAGCATACGGAATCACCTATGTGCTGGGGCTTCTGATGTGGTATGGATACGGAAAGGGAATTGATCTCAGCGCTTTTCCTAATGCGCAGATGCTGTATCCGGCAGCAGGCGTTATGATGGCTTATTTAATCACCAGGAAGGGAGATAAAAAGCTTCCCAAAGTTTTTTACATATTTTTTGTGGCGCTGACGGCAGCGATGGTTGTATGTACGGCAGCCTCTGTTCTGGCTCCTGTGAATATAGACATTATGGGTACACCGTTTTCTCAGTGGATGCTGATTCTGCAGTATGTCATGATAGGAGGAAGTATTGTTTTCTGGATCCTTCTTCTGGTATCCGGCAAAGAAAAGCGCAGAGCTTACGGACTGAACAGTAATCAGTGGAGTACTTCGGTTCTTATGATCCTGCTGTTTATTGGACTGTACCTTCTCAGACTTGTAATTGCCAGCGCTCTTGGCGGCCAGCTTTCTGAATTTGGAAAAATAATGGCAAATCCAACCACCTGGATCATGTTTTTTACTGTTTTGCTAAACTTTTTCCTGGCAGTAGTGGCGTTTTTCGGCGAGGAATACGGATGGAGATATTATCTTCAGCCCCTTCTTCAGAAGCGTTTCGGACTGAAAGGCGGCGTGATCCTTCTGGGCTGTGTGTGGGCTGTATGGCATCTGCCAATTGACTTTTTCTACTATACTACGCCGGATATGGGACTGGCGGCTCTGGCAAGCCAGTTTGTTACCTGTATTACGCTTGGGCTTTTTATGGCATATGCTTATATGAAAACCCAGAATATCTGGGTTCCGGTAATTATTCATTTTCTGAATAACAATATGGCGGTAGTCTTTTCAGGAACATACTCTGCAGATGTGCTTCAGAACCAGCAGATCCACTGGGCGGATATACCGGCTGCTCTTGTACTGAATTTGCTGATCTTTGGATGGGTGATCTTTATGAAGCCGTTTAAGGAGAAAAATATGTAAATTCCGGGAAACAGGAAAACACAGAGTTGGGAAGTCTGATGCATGACCTTCACTGCAAAAATGCCAGTGAAATACATAGCAAAATTCTGGCAGAGCGCGTATACGAATTAAAGGAGACTCAGAAAGGGGTTGATCTTATGTGCCGTGAAATGGAAAAGCTTTATAATGATGGAATGGAACTTGGCGAACTGAAAGCCAAAAGGGAAGCCGCTGTTTCCATGGCAGAGGATGGGATGGCAATTGAGAAAATTGCACGTCTGATCAAGGTCAGTGTGGAAGAAGTCAGGCAATGGCTGGACGAAGTACATGTAATTTAAAATGTGTGGATAGAAAAAACATAAACAATGTATATATGGAAATAAAAAATACGGGAGGGACGGATATGATTCCGGCTCTCCTGTTTTTGTATTAAAATTTATGGTTTAGAACCGGAAAATTGAATACATTGTTTGGGACTACTGTTTTTTAGAAGATTTATGTCTGAAAATTTCTCTGAAATTGCAATATGTGGTAAAGATGCTTGTTTTTCCTAAATAATTTAGTACAATTAAGTAAAAGGAGGGATGAGTATGGCGTTAAGGGCTAAAGATATTGCAGAGATGCTGGGAGTTTCTACAGCAACTGTTTCTCTTGTTTTAAATAATAAACCGGGAGTGGGAGAGCAGAAGCGTCAGGAAATTATCAGTAAGATCAGAGAGCTGGGATGTGATTATCTTCTGAAGGATATCCCCGTGACAAAGGGGAATATTGGATTTGTAGTATATAAAACAATAGGAAAGATTGTAGACGAATCTCCGTTTTTTAACTATATACTGGAAGGACTGAACAGTAGTCTCAGTGAGTATGGATATAATCTGAGCTTTGTATATATGAACAGAAATACTTCTTCTGAAGTACAGGAAATGCAGCTGAGGTCTTCGGACTGCAGGGGATTTCTTATTTTTGGTGTAGAGATGCAGAGAGAGGATCTGCAGGTGTTTATTGATACCGGCCTTCCTTTTGTTGTATTGGATAATTCATTTCAGGACAGTGATGTAGACTCTGTTGCCATTAATAATTTCCAGGGGATCAGTAAAGCAATGCAGTATGCTTATGATATGGGGCACAGAGAAATTGGATATATCCGGTGCCGTGAGCGGATCACCAGCTTTTCAGAGCGATACCGGGCATATAAAAACTACATGAAAAAATTCAATCTGAAAATAAAGGAAAATTATATATGGGATGTAAACTATTCGGAACAGACGATCAGAGAAGAAGTAGGAAAGTATCTCTCAGAAAATAAAGAAAATCCCACTATATTTATTGCAGAAAATGATTTTATTGCGTGTCATGCCATTCATGGAATGCAGGATTATGGATACAGAGTGCCTGAGGACATTTCAGTGATCGGGTTTGACGACAGACCGGTGTGCCAGATGATCGTTCCTTCTGTGACAACCGTAAATGTGCCCAAGAACGCATTTGGGGCTGCGGCGGTTGAGCTTTTAATGGAAAAAATACAGAATCCAAGAGAGTATTCTATGAAAACAGAAATAGGAACAAAGTTAATTGTCAGGAAAAGTGTCAGGAAACTGAAATAAACTTAATTTTGTTAAATAATAAACGTATAAAAAGAACACTGATTTATGGAGAAATACCATGAATCAGTGTTCTTTTTATTTGGATCTATGAAAAAACAAGAAAAAATAAAGTTAAAATGATAAATATTTGTCAATTTTAACTAAATTATAATAAAATTTATTTAAAAAACTATTGACATTTTTAATAAAATAGAGGTAAAATGCATATAAACAAATACTTAATAAAACTTAATATAATTTAGAGAGGAGGATATTATGAATCAGTTATCTGCAATGGCCTATGAGCTTAGAGAAGATGTTATTGATATGATAGTGGAGGGAAAAGCCGGGCATATTGGCGGAGACATGAGCGTTATGGAGATTCTGACAGAAATTTATTTCGATCAGATGAATATCAGCCCTGAGAATATGAATGATCCTGAAAGAGATAAGTTCGTTTTAAGTAAGGGACATTCTGTTGAAGCCTATTATGCAGTACTGGCAAGAAAAGGATTTTTTGATATTAAAGATGTAATAGCGCAGTTCAGTAAATTCGGGACAAAATTTATTGGACATCCCAATAATAAACTTCCCGGCATTGAAATGAACTCCGGCTCTCTGGGACATGGACTTCCGGTAAGTGTAGGAATGGCACTTGCAGGGAAGATGGATAAATCAGGATATCGTGTTTATACGGTTATGGGAGACGGAGAGCTGGCAGAAGGGTCTGTATGGGAAGGCGCAATGGCAGCTTCTCATTATAAGCTTGATAATCTCTGCGCTGTAGTAGACAGAAACCGTTTACAGATTTCCGGCAATACAGAAGATGTAATGGCACATGACGATCTTCACGAAAGATTCCGGGCATTTGGCTGGAATGTGATCGATGTTGAGGATGGAAACAGCATACCACAGCTGAAAGCAGCTTTTGATGAAGCCAGAACAGTAAAAAATAAACCTACGGTGGTAATAGCGAATACTGTAAAAGGAAAAGGCTCGGAAATTATGGAAAATAAAGCCGGCTGGCATCATAAGGTTCCATCGCCGGAAGAGGTAATACAGATTAAAAACGATTTAAGAAAAAGAAGGGAGGCGCTGATTCATGGCTAAAATTGCAAATAAACAGGTAATTTGTGATGTACTGATGCGGGAGGCAGAAAAAGATAAAGATATTGTTGCTCTTTGCAGTGATTCCCGGGGAAGCGCTTCTTTTTCAAAATTTGCAGAGACGTATCCGGAACAGTTTGTAGAAACAGGAATAGCAGAACAGAATCTGGTAAGTATTTCCGCAGGACTTGCGAAATGTGGAAAAAAACCATATGCTGCTTCGCCGGCCTGCTTTTTATCTACCAGAAGCTATGAACAGTGTAAAGTAGACGTGGCATACTCAAACACAAACGTAAAACTGATTGGGATCAGTGGAGGAGTAAGCTACGGGGCTTTGGGAATGAGCCATCATTCTGCGCAGGATATAGCAGCTATGTCAGCCATTCCCAATATGAGAGTCTATCTTCCAAGCGACAGATTTCAGACAGAAAAGCTGACAGAGGCGCTTCTTAAAGATGAAAAACCTGCTTATATTCGTGTAGGACGAAATGCTGTTGAGGATGTGTATGAAGAGGGCAAGGTACCTTTTGAGATGGATAAGGCAACAGTAGTAAGAGAAGGAACAGACATTGCAATTATTGCCTGTGGTGAAATGGTGAAACCGGCCCTGGATGCAGCAGAGCTTCTTGATGAAAAAGGAGTCAGTGCATCAGTTATAGATATGTACTGCCTGAAACCGCTGGATAAAGAAACGATCATCCGTGTTTCTTCTAATGTAAAGGCTGTAGTTACCGTTGAGGAGCATGCGCCGTTTGGGGGACTGGGATCTATGGTAAGTCAGGTTACAGGTGAACATTGTCCTGTAAAGGTGATCAATCTTTCATTACCTGATGAGCCGGTTATTTCCGGAACATCAAAGGAAGTTTTTGATTATTACGGACTGAATGCACAGGGAATTGTAAAAAAGGTAATGGAGCTGATCTGATATGGGGAAATATTTAATAGGAATCGATCAGAGTACACAGGGAACAAAAGCACTGCTTTTTGATCAGGAAGGGAATCTGATCAAACGTACTGACAAAGCTCACAGGCAGATCATAAATAAAAAAGGCTGGGTTTCTCATGATCCGGAAGAGATTTACAGAAATACTCTGGAAGCTGTAAGGAATCTGGTTCAGGAATCCGGTATTCCGGCAGGTGATGTTGTGGGCGTGGGAATCAGTAATCAGAGAGAAACTTCCCTTGCCTGGGACAGATCAACAGGGGAACCGCTGGGACAGGCAATTGTCTGGCAGTGCGCGCGAGCTGTTGATATCTGCGAAAGAGTGGAACGGGCAGGACAGGCAGAAGCAGTCAGAAGCCGCACGGGCATTAATCTGTCTCCTTATTTTCCGGCATCCAAGATTGCCTGGATCCTTGAAAATGTGGAAGGAGCAAAGGAGAAAGCAGATTCAGGAAATATCTGTCATGGAACAATTGACACCTGGCTTATTTATAAACTGACCGGAGGAAAAGAATATAAAACAGATTATTCCAATGCGTCAAGGACACAGCTTTTTAATATTTTTGAGCTGAAATGGGATCGGGAGATCTGTGAGCTTTTTGGGATTAACCCGGATAATATGGCAGAGGTATGTGATTCAGATTCCTGCTTTGGCGAAACGGATTTTAACGGATTTCTGCCTCATCCGGTTCCGATACACGGAGTTCTGGGAGATTCACACGGAGCCTTATTTGGACAGGGATGTCTGAAACCAGGAATGACGAAATCCACTTATGGAACCGGCTCTTCTATTATGATGAATATTGGAGAAAAGCCTGTTTTGAGTACCCATGGAGTGGTGACCTCTCTTGCATGGAGTATGAACGGAAAAGTAAATTATGTACTGGAAGGCAATCTGAATTATACAGGGGCAGTGATCACATGGCTGAAAGATGATATGAAGCTGATCTCATCTCCCGGAGAGACCCAAAAACTTGCGGAAGAGGCGTCAAAAGATGATAAAACTTATCTGGTTCCTGCATTTTCAGGACTTGGAGCTCCTTACTGGGACAGTCGGGCAACAGCGGCAGTTGTAGGGATGACAAGAACTACAAAAAAGCCGGAGCTGGTAAAGGCCGCAGTAGAGTGTATTGCTTATCAGATCACAGATATTGTCAATGCCATGAGCGAAGATGCAGGAGTAAAGGTTGAGGAATTAAGAGTAGACGGAGGCCCAACCAGAAACAGTTATCTGATGCAGTTTCAAAGCGACATGACACGGGCAGCGGTTCAGGTGCCGGATGCGGAAGAACTCTCAGGAATGGGACCGGCTTTTGCAGCGGGAATTGCGTTAGGGCTGTGGGATGAAAATATTTTTAACAAGCTGAACAGGACAAAATATGAACCTGAAATGAATGAAGAAGAAGCTGAGCAAAAGTATCTCGGATGGAAAAAAGCAGTTGAACGGGTACTAATGTAAACGGAGAAGAACTTAAATAAATAATTATGACATAAAGGAGAAGAACATCATGGAAGGAAAAATGAAAGTATGTGTATTAACCGGTAAACAGAAACTGGAATGGGTAGAACGTGACATTCCTCAGCCGGGAAAAGGAGAGCTTCAGATCAAGCTGGAATATGTAGGAGTATGTGGTTCAGACCTTCATTTTTATCAGGAGGGACAGCTGGCTAACTGGACTCTGGATGGGCCTCTGGCTCTGGGACATGAGCCGGGTGGAGTAGTAAGCGCAGTTGGCGAAGGAGTAGAAGGATTTAAAGTAGGAGATAAAGTTTCTATTGAACCGGCAGTACCCTGCGGCGAATGTGAAGACTGCAGAAAAGGAAATTATAATCTCTGTAAGAATATCAGGATGCTTGCAATTCCGGGAGAAAGAGACGGAGTAAATGCAGAATATTGTGTGCATGATGCAAGCATGTGCTATAAGCTTCCGGATAATATGGATACGCTGGAAGGGGCATTGATCGAGCCTCTGGCAGTTGGAATGCATGCAACAGAATTGTCAAATGCAAAGGTGGGAGAGACTGCGATTGTTCTGGGAAGCGGATGTATTGGTCTTTGTACTATTATGAGCCTTAAGGCAAGAGGCGTCAGCGAGATTTATGTTGCAGACGTAATGGACAAACGTCTGGAAAAGGCTCTGGAAGTAGGTGCTACAAGAGTATTTAACAGTAAACGTGAGAGCATTGAAGAATTTGCCAAAACACTTCCGGGAGGCGGCGCAGATCAGGTTTACGAATGTGCGGGAAACAGAATTACAACACTTCAGACCTGCAGACTGATCAAACGTGCAGGAAAGGTCACACTGGTTGGTGTTTCTCCGGAACCGGTTCTGGAGCTGGATATTGCAACTTTGAATGCAATGGAAGGAACTATTTATTCTGTATACCGCTACAGAAATCTCTGGCCAAAGGCGATTGCAGCAGTTTCTTCCGGTCTGATCCCGGTCAGAAGCATTGTGTCTCATGAGTTTGATTTTAAGGACTGTATTGAAGCTATTGAATACAGCCTGAATCATAAGGATGAAGTCATCAAGGCAGCAGTTAAATTCCAGTAAAGAAAAACAGCATATAAAAATAAATGTACAGGGAGGATTTTAAGATGTTAAGAAGAAAAATGATGGTTATGGCAATGGCAGCAGCAATGATTGGAACAATGACAGGATCCGTAAGTGTATATGCGGCAAAGGCAGGAGACAGCGCAACCGGAAAAACAGAACTGGCAGATGCAGATTTTGACACAAGCTATCAGCCGAAAAAGGACAGTTATAAAATTTACTGTACATATAAAAATATCCACAGCTGGTATGACGCAATTAAATGCGGCGTTGATGCGGCAGTAGCAGATTTTGCAGAAAAAGGCGTGGAAATCGATTATGAATGGTATGGACCTGCAGAGCCGGACGCAGTGGATCAGGTAAATTCCATTGAAACAGCCATCGGACAGGGATATGATCTGATCGCTGTTGATGTAAATCAGCCGGAGACAACAGCAAAGGCTGTGGATGAAGCAGTGGCAGCAGGAATCCCGGTTGCAACCTTTGCCAGCAGTGATATTGAAGACTGCGACAGAAGCTTTTTTGTAGGAAATACAGATAATTACGGCGATGGCTGCGCTCTTGCAAAAGCAGTGTGCGAAGAGATGGGCGGTAAAGGACAGATTGCGATCCTTTCCGGAACAATGGGAGCCGCATCTCATGAAGAACGTCTCCAGGGATTTAAAGATACGATTGCAGAATATCCGGACATTGAGATTGTAGACGAGCAGAGAGATAACGATGCAGTAGAAAAAGCAATCAGCATTACAGAATCCTGGCTTCAGGCATATCCGGATCTTGGCGGAATCCTCTGCAATAACATGTCGAATCCGGTTGGCGCATGTCAGGCAGTGAAGGATGCCGGTAAATCAGGGGATATTGTAATCGGAGGTATGGATCATGATCTTCGTACTCTGGAATATCTGAAAGACGGTACACTGTTTGTGGCACAGGTTCAGAACTGCTACGACATGGGATATAAGCTGGTTTATAACGCAGTAAAGACAATTGACGGAGAAGCAGTAGAGGAAGAGGCTACAAATGTCGGATCCACTTCCGTTTATGCAGACAGCGCAGATAAATATATTGAAATGTTATATGGAGAAAGTGCAGATGCAGAATAATACAGAGAAGCTTCTGGTTGAAATGCGGGATATTGTAAAAACCTTCCCGGGAACAAAGGCTCTTGACGGTGTGACTTTAAAGCTCCGCAAAGGAGAAATCCATGCACTGGTAGGTGAAAACGGAGCGGGAAAAAGTACTTTAATGAACATTCTGACCGGGCAATTTGCAATGGACAGCGGAGAGGTGATCATGGAGGGAGAACCGGTCAGGTTCTCCTCCCCCAGAGAAGCAATGAGAAAAAATATTGTTCTGGTACCTCAGGAGTTGAATCTTGTACCAGAAGCCAGTATTGCGGAAAATATTTTTCTGGGAAATGAAGTCATGGAGAAAAAGCTGATCAACTGGACAAAGACCCGTCAGGAGGCAGAGAGACTTCTTGCGCTTCTGGATGTTCATGTAGATGTTTCTCAGCCGGTAAAAGTGCTTTCGGCAGCGTATCAGCAGCTTGTTTCTATTGCCCGGGCGCTTGCCTATGATCCAAAAGTATTGATTTTGGATGAGCCTACAGCGGTTTTGACCAATCGTGAGACAGAAAGTCTCTTTCAGTCCATGCAGAGGCTGAAAAAAGGCGGCACAGCTATGGTATTTATTACTCATCACCTGGATGAGGTTATGGAACAGGCAGACAGAATCACGATTATGAAGGACGGATGCCTTGTAAAAGAAGTCCATGTCTCTGAAATCACAAAAGAAGAAATGATTAATCAGATGGCTGGGAAAAAGGTACAGATTACGGGTAGAGTCCAGAGAAAAGTTTCCGATGAAGTGTTTTTTGAGGCCAGAAATCTTTCCAGAAAAGGGGAGTTCCAGAATGTAAGCTTTGAAATCCATAAGGGAGAAATTCTGGGAGTTGCCGGTCTGGTAGGAGCTGAAATTTTTAAGAGTGTTTTTGGCATTACCGAAAAGGAACCTGGCGGTCAGACTTTTATTGAGGGAAAGGAAGTACATATTAAATCCCCTATAGACGCAATCAGATATGGAATGGGTTATGTTTCAGAAGAGCGCAGACACGATGGTATTGCTCCGGACATGTCTGTCATGGAAAATATGATGCTTCCATCTTATGACAAAATAAAAAAGCATGGTCTGATCGATTACAGACAGGCGATTGAGACAGCCGAAAAATATATCAGTTCCTTCAAAATCAAAACAGCGTCCAGAGAGACTCTCATTAAGAACCTGTCAGGAGGAAATCAGCAGAAGGTGATCGTGGCACGCTGGATGGCAAAGGGAATTAAAATGCTGATCCTTGATGAGCCTACTCGCGGTATTGACGTAAATGCCAAAGGAGAAATACATCAGCTGATCCGTGATCTTGCAGACAACGGTGTATCAGTTGTTGTGATTTCTTCAGAGATGGAAGAGGTTATGGCTTTATCTGACAGGATTATGGTTGTTCATCAGGGTAGAATCAGCGGCTACATCACAGATGTGGATTTGATCACACAGGAGGATGTGCTGAAAGTAGCTTTTCAATAGGAGGTAAAACAGCAAAATGGACAGGATAAAGAAATTTTTTAAATCCACGGCTGGCATGGTTCTGATCGTAACGATTCTGGTTGGCATTATCGTACATGCCACCACAGGAAACTTTTTTACGGCGTATAATATCAGTACACTGACAAGAGCTGCATCCTTTGTAATTATTGTAGGATTTGGACAGACGATTGTTCTTCTGACTGGCGGAATCGACCTGTCAGTGGCAACTATCGGTTCTGTATGCGGTATGGCGGGGGCTATCTTTATGGTGAATTATGGAATCAATCCATATCTTGCCATTGTGATCGCCAGCCTTCTGGGAATTGTACTGGGAGCAGTAAATGGATTTTTTATTGCATATTTTAAAATGACACCATTTATTGTAACTCTGGCAACTATGCAGATTTATAAAGGTATTGTATACGTTATTACAAAAGGTATGCCGATCACGGGTATGCCGGAATCAGCAGAAAAACTTGCAAATGGAGTGATTGGCGGCGTTCTTCCAAACATTGTAATTATCATGGTTATTATCTGCGTGATTCTTACAGTCATATTAAAAAGAACAAAGTTCGGACGTTATGTATATGCTTTGGGCGGAAACAGAAGCTGTGCAAAAATTGTAGGTATTCCTACAGAACGTATTGAGATGATGGTATATTGTCTCAGCGGACTTCTCTCTGCCATTGCAGGTGTGCTGATGGCATGTAAACTGGCATCCTTCCAGGCAAGTATTGGTGAGAGCTGGCAGATGGATTCTATTACAGCTTCTGTTCTGGGCGGAACATCCATGGCAGGTGGAATTGGAAATGTGGTAGGAACTATCATTGGTGGTGTTTTAAGCAGTGTTATCAGTACCTGTATTACATTACTTCGTGTATCTTCTTACTGGGAGACGATCGTTACAGGCGCAGTAGTTCTGATTGCCGTACTGATTGATGCAGTAAAAGACAATCCGGTCATTAAAGCAAGGATAAAAAGAATCTTTACAAGGAAGGCATAAAATCAGTAAAAACATGCAGATAACTGACACAGGGGATATTTATTCGGAAGGATAGATATTCCCTGTATTTTTATTTAATGCCTGTTTTATGCTTTGTCCTGCAAAACCCTGTTGTGTGTTTGGGCAATATGAAGTAGAATAGAGGAAATGAGAAGGAGACATAAAGGGCAAAATGCCATCGCCAAAGGCGATATGGAATGCATTTTGCCCAAGTTGCTGTAAATAGAGTAAACAGTAACGAAAGATAACCAGAAAGACAGATACAGGAGAGAAAACATGGAATTTTATCAGCTTAAAATTATAAGAAAGGGAACAAAACCGCCGGTTTGGAGAAGATGTCTTGTTCCTTCTAATATTACCTTTGCTCAGATGGCAGCAGTCCTGGAAGAAATCCTTGAGTATTCATTTACTGACAGATATGAATTTGAATTTTATCAGGAAAAGGTTCATGTAAGAGAATACAGAGAAGATGAACCTCAGGTGACTTCTTATCAGTATGATTTTTCAAATGCTTCCGATACATTTGTAAATGACCTGCTGGATAAGATGACATGGTTTACCTTCCGGGTAAAGACGAATGAGCAGAAACTGCCGGAATACAGGGCAGAGGTGGAAAAAAAGCTTCCTGCAGTCAGTGAGGGTGGAGGGGCTCTTTGCCCTGTGATTATGAAAGAAAAAACAGGCGCAGAGGAAGAGTTCTGGTCGGATACAGAGCAGAAAAATAAACGTCTGGCGGAGCTGTTCACACTGGAGGCAGGAGAACCGGATTACAGAATCAGTAAAGAGATTCATGAGGACATCTGTCAGGGAAAAGCCTCTCTGATTTTCAGCGAAAATGCGGAAAGCAAAACAGAAAATAATAAAAAATGTACCGATTCTCTGTTAAAGGATATGGCAGAGACGGTAACAAAAGCGCTTTTAAATGAAATGAAAAAAACAGCCGCAAGCAGAAATCCAAAGGTTGCAGAGTACCTGCAGGCATATGAAAATGAGGATCTGGTTTTTCTGGCCGGAGAGCTGGGGATTTCCGGGGCTGAGAAACTTGATAAACCGGAACTGGCAGGACGGATCGCCGAAGAGATCCTGAAGCCTGAGGTTATGGAAAAGGAGCTTCTGAGACTGAATGAATGGGAATTTCAGGCTTTTGAAAAAGCAATGAAAAAAGGTCTTTTCCATGTAGAGGAAAATGAATGGACAGATCTGGAATGGGCCAGCGATATCGGATATCTGGCAGTTTATGACGATGGATATGCAGAGGTTCCTTCAGAGGTTTCTGCTGTTTTTGAAAAGATTTGTACATCGGAGTTTTGTGAACTTCAGAAAAAAAGAAGCTGGCTGAGCGCATGTCTGGTAATGGTTGAATATCTTTACGGCACAGCTCCTGCAAGAGTTGTATACAGAATGTACCGCAGAAGAAGAGAATGCAGAGTAAGCTTTGAGGAATTTACAGAATTATTCCGGTCTGTTCCGGAAGAGGAAAATATCTGTGTACTTGACGGCGACAGGATCAGCCTTCAGGGATTGCTGGAAGAAAAAGAAATCTATCGGATGCTGCTGAAATACCAGGGAGACAGAGAGTTTTATGTTCCTTCAGAGGAGGAGATTGTTGACTGTACATTCAATGGTTATCCTTCCAAGCAGCCGGTTTATAAAAGAATCAGACAGTTTCTTGAACAGGAACTGGGAATGCCGGAAGAACTGGCAGAAGCCTATCTCTGTGAAATTTACAGAGTATATTATACAGGCGGACTTATGTCAGAGGCAATGGAACAGCTGAACAAAAACGGAGTTATTTTTGAAACAAAGGATCAGGCAAGAGAAATGGCAGAGCTTCTGGTGGAAGCTTACAGTAAAACCAGAAAAGTACAGCTGTGCGGACATGCGCCGGAAGAAGAACGAAATCCGCAGTTTCCTGGAACGTTCCAGAGTAATATACTGGTGAATGAGGAAAAGAATAAAAAGGTTTACCCAAATGATCCATGCCCCTGCGGAAGCGGAAAGAAGTATAAAAAGTGCTGTGGAAGAAACTGAGAGAGCGTTCATGGCGGGGCTTTCAGGAAATAAATGCTGACGGATATGGAGAAAACGATATGGGGACAAAAATACGCCGGGGGTTTTCGTTTTGGGGAAGGGTCCAGGGAGTAGGCTTTCGATACAAAATGTATTATCTGGCACAGAAATATAATGCAACAGGCTGGGTACAGAATGAATGTAACGGCTCTGTAACGGCGCAGGTTCAGGGAGAAGAGGTTTCAATTGACATGATCCTTCAGGCTCTGTTTCATGACCGCTACATCAGCATAGAACAAATGGATGTAAAAGAGCTTCCTCTGGTGGAGGATGAAAGAAAATTTTCCATGAGGAACTGAACGGACAGAAAGGAGCAGGTCCAGATGATTTTTTATTTTTCGGGAACAGGAAACAGCAGATTTATCGCAAAGAGGATCCAGGAGAAAACAGGGGATGAAATGTATTCTCTGAATGAAGCCATAAAACAGAAAAAATTTTTCTCCGGAAAAACGCCGGAAACAGCAGTTTTTGTAGTGCCTGCTTATGCATGGAGAATTCCGGAAATTGTGGAAACCTGGATTCGAAAGTCGAAATTTGACATAGGAATGAAAGCATATTTTGTTATGACCTGTGGAGACGGAATCGGAAATGCTGCAAAATATGCCAGAAAGCTTTGTGAGGATAAGGTTTTTATCTATATGGGCTGCGCGGGGATTCTGATGCCGGAAAATTATCTTGCCATGTTCCGGGTTCCTTCAGAGGAAGAGGCAAAAAATATCATTGCAGATGCGGAGCCGAAGATCCGGCAGGTTGAAGAGCAGATACTTGCAGGAGATCCTCTTACAGAAGAACCGGTCAGTATGCTTGGAGCTGTGTGCAGCGGCCCCGTAAATCTGCTGTTTTATCCACTGTTTGTGCATGCAAATAAATTTAATGTGGATAACTGCTGTATCGGCTGCGGGAAATGTGTAAAAGTCTGTCCGCTGAATAATATACAGCTTGTGAATGGACGACCTCAGTGGGGAAATAAATGTACTCACTGTATGGCCTGTATTACCCAGTGTCCGGCAAAATCCATTGAATATGGAAAAAAATAACTGGGAAAGCCACGGTACCGCTGTCCTTATGAAAACTGAAAAGCTCCTGATTTGAAAGGGAAAAGATTTGACCAGGGAGGAAAATTACATGGAAGAATTATATAAAGCAATAGAAGAAAAAATAAAAAGCTGCGGATATCCCAGAGCGATTTCCGGAGAAGCGGTTTATGAGGATATCTGCGATCAGATTGACGGCAAGGAAAATGGTTCCTATGTCTTATTGTCAAAATTTGAGGATGACGCAATTTTTGAGTACCACATTACTGTGATGGATCAGGACTTTAATCTTGGTATTCTTACCATGCGTCTGCCGGAGGGCGTTTTTGAAGTGAATTTTGACGAATAAAGGCAGAAAGAAATAAAAATCCGGCAATTTTACAAAGATTTAACAACTCCGTGTAAGAGACCTTTATTTCAGGTCTGATAAAATGATAAAAAAGAAAATTCTGCGAAAAGCGTGATTTTCTGTAGAATTTCTACAAGGAGTTGTGAAATGAAAAACAGGATCGCTATTTTAATAGAAGAAAAATACGGGGATATGCGTTCGTCGGAAAAGCAGGCGGCAGATTATGTGCTGGCGCATATGGATAAAGTCCGGGAGCTTTCTCTGGAAAAGCTGGCCGCAAACAGCGGAGTCAGCCAGCCTACGATTGTAAGGATGACCAAAGCTTTGGGATTTAAAGGCTATAAGGAATTCCGATATGCAGTGGTAGAACAGCTTGCAGGAAGCAGGAAAGAGGACAGCAGGGCAAATCCTATGTACGGGTATAACCTCAGCAGGAAGGATCGTCTGGAGGATATTCCGGGAAAAGTGGCAGTGACATCTCAGATGATGATGGAGGAAACGCTGAAAAATCTGTCGTCGGAGGTGTTTAAAAAGGTGATAGGCGCATTAAAAAATGCCCGGATCATAGATATCTACAGTGTGGAAAATTCAAATGCAGTGGCGTCTGATCTTTTGACAAAGTTTTTGTATCTTGGGCTTTCCTGCAGACATTTCGATGATTATTATCATCAGAAGATCAGTGCGGGAAATCTGACTTCTCAGGATGTGGCAGTGGGGATTTCCTATTCCGGATATTCCAGAGATACGGTAGAGGTCATGAAAGAGGCGAAAAAAAGCGGAGCAGTTACCATTGTAATCACAAATTTCAGGGATTCTCTGATTACGAAATACGCAGATCTGGTAATCTGTACCAGTCAGCAGCAGCTTTTTTACGGAGACGCTATTTTTTCCAGAACAGCACAGATGATGATCGTGGATATGATCTATATGGGCCTGATCGTTTCCGATTACGACCGTTTTTGTACTGTTCTTGATAAAAGCAGCAGGGCGGTCCGCGATAAGGCATATTCTTCTTTGTAAGTTTACTACATTTTGACAGTGTAAAGACTTTGTTAAGTTTACAAGCGCTTAACAAAGTCTTTATTTTTTCTTGATTGAGAGGGCTGTAATACTGTTGCTATAATGACGGTGTTTCAGGACAGACAGGTAAATGTTCGATAGCAGAACGGGTGAAAAACAGTCCCGAGAAGGAGAAGAATATGTTAAAACTTGAGAATCTGAAAAAGGTATATGACGGTGTTACAATCCTGGAAAATATCAATCTGAATATTGAAGACGGAGAAATTATTTCTATATTAGGACCTTCAGGATGTGGAAAGACAACTTTATTAAATCTTATTCTGGGAATTGCTGAAGCAGACGGAGGACATATTGTTTTTAACGGTCAGGATATTACAGACGTTCCAATGGAAAAGCGGGGATTTAATATTGTCTTTCAGGATTATGCCCTGTTCCCGAACCTTAATGTATATGAAAATATTACGTATGGATTAAGGAACAATCCGGGCATTTCTACAGAAGAGGAGGTTCAGGAGCTGATAGAACTTCTTGGACTGGAAGAGCATCTGAACAAAAGAATCGATCAGCTTTCCGGCGGTCAGAAACAGAGAACCGCACTTGCGAGAACAATGGTAATGAAGCCCAAAATCCTTCTTTTGGACGAGCCTTTAAGCGCTCTTGACGGTGTGATCAAAGAGTCGATTAAAGATAAAATCAGGGCAATCGCAAAGGATTATAATCTGACTACGATTATTGTTACCCATGATCCAGAGGAGGCTCTTACTATTTCCGATAAAGTTCTGATCCTTGAGAAAGGCGGAATCTCCCAATATGGAAAGCCGTCTGAAATCATTACTCATCCGGAAAATCCTTTTGTGAAAAAGTTTATCCTTAATCAGCTTGAGATTAAAAGAAATAATATTTATATGCTGTTTGCCAATACCATGCTGAGCCAGCAGGAGGTTTCGGCCTGATGGCAGGGGCAGGTAAAAAAATGAACGGAAAAAATAAAGAGACAAAGCTTATTTTTCTTGCAGTAGTTCTGCTGTTCGGAGCGTTCCTTGTGGTTCCGGTGGCAAGACTTCTGGCGAAATCTTTTCTTGGAGACAGTGGTATTACAACTGCTTTTTATAAAGAGGTCTTTGGCTCCAGAGGCTTTATAACAGCTATGGGAAACAGCTTTCTGATTGCAGGAACAAGCGCTCTGGTCACCACTTTTCTTGCATTTCTGATGGCTTATACCGTTCATTATACAAATGTAAATAAATATTTTAAGAAGCTCATTGAAGCTGTCGCAGTGCTTCCCATGCTTCTGCCAACCATTACTTATGGATTTGCAATTATTTATTCCTTTGGAAGAGAAGGACTTCTTACAAAGCTTCTGGGAAAGCAGCTGTTTTCCATTTATGGATTTAAGGGACTGCTTCTTGGCTATGTGATTTATACTCTTCCGGTATCTTTTGTACTGCTGTCAAATGCAATGGCATATATTGACAAAAAATTTATGACAGTGTCCAGACTTATGGGAGATAAGGCTTTTGCCACCTTCCGTATGACGGTGATGCGTCCTCTGATGGGAACTCTGGCAGCATCCTTTGTTCAGGCGTTTTTCCTGAGCTTTACAGATTTTGGTATTCCTGCAGCGGTGGGAGGAGAATTTGAGGTTATTGCAAGTGTTCTTTATGATCAGATGCTTGGAAGTGTACCGGATTTTAATAATGGTGCAGTTGTTGCAATGGTTATGCTGATCCCCTCTGTGATCAGTATCGGAGTTTTGAAATATCTGGAAAAATACAATGTCAGATATAACAAAATCTCTCAGGAAGATCTGAAAAAAAGTCCTGTAAGGGATGTTGTTTTTGGAATACTTTCTGTGGCGATCTGCATTTGTGTGCTTTCAGTTTTTGCAGTGATCTTTGTAATTCCTTTTGTGGAGGAATGGCCCTATGAGATTCATTTTACACTGGAAAACATACGGAATGTGCTGCGGGATAAAGAGCTTTCGAATGTGTATCTGAATTCCCTTTATGTGGCTTTTTATACAGCAGTTTTTGGAACGCTGCTTGTATATGGAAGCGCTCTGGTTACAGCAAGAAGCAAGGTGAGCAGAAGGTTTAAACAGATTATTGACGGTATCGCAATGGTAACAAACACAATACCGGGAATGGTTCTGGGGCTTGCATTTCTGTTCTGTTTTTCCGGTACCGGTATTCAGAATACATTTTTGATCATGGTGATCTGCAATATGATTCATTTCTTTTCAACGCCGTATCTGATGATGAAAGAATCTCTTGCAAAGATGAATGCCTCCTGGGAAACTACAGCCATGCTCATGGGCGACAGCTGGATCAAAACGATCCTGAGAGTTGTTACACCCAACGCCATTTCAACCATAATCCGGGTGTTCAGCTATTACTTTATTAATGCAATGGTAACCATCAGTGCAGTGATTTTCCTTGCCGGAGCCCGCACGATGGTGATTACAACAAAGATCAAACAGCTTCAGTATTACAATAAATACAATGAAATTTTTGTTCTTTCGCTGCTGCTTCTTTTTACAAATATTGCAGCAAAGGCATTGTTTGGATACCTTGCTTCCCGTAAGTCAAAAACTGCAGAATATTCATTAAAAAAAGCAGGAAATGTTCAGTTGGTTTCGTCGGGGATCCGAACTGCAAAAAGGATCATAGCTGTGGCTGTGGCAGCGATTCTGGTGATTTCCGCAGTTTCTCTGGGAACAGGCGGACGCAACAGTGACCTGGTAGTGATTTATTCCAATGGAGATGACGAGGCGGTTGAGGCCATGAAAGAATCGCTTGATGCAAATGGATACCGGGGAAAATATATCATGCAGACTTTTGGTACATCAGAGCTGGGAGGCAAGCTTCTGGCAGAAGGAAAGAATCTGGAAGCCGATCTGATCACAATGAGTACCTTTTATATTGACAGCGCTCAGGAGCAGAATCAGATGTTTAAAGATCTGACCTTTCCGGTGAATACAACAGAAGAGTTTCCTTCTTACTGTGCTCCTGTAACAGCTCAGGAGGGAGCGCTTATCATAAATACAAAAGTAATGGAATCATCAGGACTTCCTGTGCCGGAATCCATTAAAGATCTGGCAGATCCTGTTTACAAGGACATGATTTCTGTTACAGATGTCTCTTCTTCATCTACTGCCTGGCTGCTTTTGCAGGCACTCATTGACGCATACGGAGAAAACGAGGCAAAAGAGCTTCTCACCCGGATTTATGAAAATGCAGGGCCTCATATTGAGGATTCCGGATCAGGACCACTGAAAAAAGTCCGGGCAGGAGAGGTTGCCATCGGCTTCGGCCTGCGGCATCAGGCAGTGGCAGACAAGAAGGCAGGACTTCCTGTAGATTATATAGATCCGGCGGAAGGAAATTTTTCCCTTACAGAGTCCGTCGCAGTGTTGGATAAGGGATCAAAAAGAGATAAAACAGCCATGGAAATGGCACAGTGCATAATCGAGAACGGGAGAGAGAAGCTTCAGGAAACATACCCCAATGCTCTCTATAAAGATGAGATAACAGATCCTGAAAATGCTTCTGCCAATCCTGAGGTATTTAATCAGAAACTGACAGTTGAGCTTCTGGAAAAACATCAGAAACTGTCTGAAGAATGTAAAAAATAAAGAGCTTACACTAAGTCTGTATCTTGGCAGACAGTGAAAAATAAACACAGATCAACAGATAAAAGGAGAACTGAAAATGAAAAATTATAAACTGCTTACACCGGGACCTCTTACAACCACAGATACCGTAAAAGGGGAGATGATGTTCGACCATTGTACCTGGGATGACGATTATAAACAGATTACACAGGAGATTAGAAAAGAGCTTCTGAAACTGGCTCACGTATCAGAAGAAGAGTATACGGCAGTGCTGATGCAGGGAAGCGGAACCTTTGGTGTGGAATCTGTTCTCACAAGTGTGATCGGAAAAGAGGACAAGCTTCTGATCGCGGCAAACGGCGCATACGGAGAACGAATGGCAGATATTGCGGAGCACGCAGGAATGGATTATGTGATCTATAATGAACATTATGATCAGGTTCCAAAGGCAGAGGTGATCCGGGAAATGCTGGAAAAGGATCCTTCTATTACCCATGTTGCCATGGTACACAGTGAGACAACCTCCGGTATCCTTAATGATATTGAAGCGGTAGGAAAAGTAGTAAAGAGCATGGGAAAAGTCTTTATTGTGGACGCTATGAGCAGCTTTGCAGGAGTGGATATTCCGGTAAAGGACTGGGGAATCGACTTTATCATCAGCAGTGCAAATAAATGTATTCAGGGCGTGCCGGGATTTTCATTTATCATTGCAGACAGAAAGCTTCTGACAGAAAGTAAAGGAAAAGCAAGAAGTCTTTCTCTTGACCTTTACGATCAGTGGAAAACCATGGAAGTGGACGGTAAATGGCGCTTTACATCTCCTACACATGTGGTTCTGGCCTTTGCCCAGGCTCTGAAGGAACTGAAGGAGGAAGGAGGAATACCGGCGCGCAGCAGACGCTACAAAGAAAACAATCAGCTTCTGATCAAAGGAATGAAAGAGCTTGGAATCCACCCGTATATTGACGGAGAGCATCAGGGACCGATTATTACAACCTTCTTTTATCCGGAGAATTATGATTTTAAATTTGCAGATATGTATACTTATATCAAAGACAGAGGTTATGCAATTTATCCGGGTAAGGTAACAGAGGCGGAAACTTTCCGTATCGGAAACATTGGAGAAATCTATAAAGAGGATATTGAAAGGGTTGTAAATCTTGTAAAAGAGTTTCTGGACAGTACAGGAAAATAAGGACTGTACGGAGGCATACAGAAATAAGATCCAGGGGATATCAGGGACAGGATTATCCTGCATCCGGACATTCCCGGATCAGATTTTATAAGAATCATCAGGAGGAATGAAGATGAAACAGTTTGAATGTGTGATATTTGACTGGGCAGGAACAACGGTAGATTATGGATGCTTTGCGCCGGTTCAGGCATTTGTGGAAGTATTTAAACATTATGGTATTGAACCTACTATGGAGGAGGTTCGTGAACCAATGGGGATGCTGAAAATCGATCATATCCGTACCATGCTCAATATGCCCAGAATAAAAAAATGCTGGACAGAAAAGTATGGAAAGGAACCAACAGAAGAGAATGTGAAAGAGCTTTTTGGGATTTTTGAGGAAAAGCTTCTGAGTATTCTTCATATGTTTGCAGATCCGAAACCAGGAGTACCGGAAGTAATACGCCGTCTTCGCGCAAAAGGCTATGCTATTGGCTCAACAACCGGATATACAGATAAAATGATGGAGATTGTAGCTCCGGCCGCAAAGGAAAAGGGCTATGGACCGGACTGCTGGTTCAGCCCGGATTCCACAGCTCAGAAAGGCCGTCCTTATCCGTACATGATCTACAGAAATATGGAAAAGCTTGGAATCAGGGATGTAAGAAAAGTAATCAAAGTAGGAGACACTGTTTCTGATATAAAAGAAGGAAAAAATGCGGGCGCATTTTCCGTGGGAGTAATTGTCGGAAGCTCTGAGCTTGGACTTTCTCAGGAAGAATTTGAGGCTCTTTCCTGGCAGGAGCAGCAGGAAAAATGCAAAAAAACAGCACAGCGTTTTCTGGATGCAGGAGCGGATAAAGTAGTTTATACACTGGAAGAGCTGGCAGAATTTCTGGGGGCATAACGCCCCCGTTTTTTTATTCTTATTTCAAAGGTGTTTTATCTGCTTTCAGGAAAAAGAAAATTCCGATCAGAAACATAACAGAAAGAGCGCCCACGCCCAGGTTTACGCTGCCGCTGAGCTGGCTTATGAGAGAAACAACCATAGTTCCTGCAAAGGCGGCTCCCTTTCCGCAGATATCGTAGATTCCGAAGTATTCACCGGATTTGTCCGCAGGAATGATCTTTACAAAATAAGATCTGGACATGGACTGAATGGCGCCCTGGAAAATTCCCACAACAACAGCCAGAATCCAGAACTGATACTGTTCCTTGAGAATGATCCCGTACAGGGCGATCAGAAAATAAGCTCCGATAGAAACAGTGATCAGCCGTGAAGCGCTGACCTTTCCCGCCAGTCTGCCAAAGATCAGAGCAGCCGGAAAGGCTACGATCTGAGTTACCAGAAGAGCAAGGAGAAGTCCTGTAGAGTCAAGGCCAAGAGCGGTTCCGTAAGCAGTTGCCATATCAATGATCGTATACACACCGTCAATATAAAAGAAAAAGGCAATCAGGAAAAACAGGATTTTTCTGTTGTTTTTCAGTTCGGAAAAAACTCCTTTCAGACGGTGGAAGCTGGCAGCCAGGTTGTTGCCGGAAGCTACTGACTGGTAATGCTTCTGCCGGTAGTTTTTCAGCAGAGGAAGGCTCATTACGATCCACCAGACAGCTACCAGAAGGAAGGAAATTCCCATGGCTGTTTTCATGGTAAGTCCGATCTTATCATAAAAAAGTACAAGCATCAGGCTTAAAATAAAAGGAATGCAGCTTCCGATATATCCCCAGGCATAGCCCTGGGCAGACACCTGATCCGCCCGGCCATCGGTGGTAACATCCGGAAGCATGGAGTCATACACAACCAGGCTTAAAGAGTAGGCTGATTTTGCAATTACAAAAAGCAGCAGAAACCAGATCCAGGACTGAGTGAATCCAAGAAAAACACAGCCTAAAGCTCCAATCAGAAGAGAAACCAGGAATATTTTTTTCCGGCGTCCTTTTGTGTCAGAGGCAGCGCCAAGTACAGGACCCAGAACTGCCACAATGATGGTAGCAGCAGAGGTGGCATATCCCCAGTAAGCCAGATAATTTACTTCGGAAATGCCTGCCTGATCTGCCAGATAATTAAAATAAATAGGCATGATCGTAGCGATCAGAAGGGTAAATGCCGAATTTCCCACATCATAGAGAATCCATTTCTTTTCCATATCGTTCAGCTTAAACTTCATAAATATCCTCCTTGGGGCAGCGCTTTGACAGTAGCCGGCTGAAGCTGCCGTTTCTTTTTTATATTTTATCAGATTTCTTACAGGATAACACGAAAATTTGTAGATATTGAAAAGAAAAAGTCAAAACAATGTAAAATAGCAGCTGTCTATACGACAATTACAGGATTCTTGTGAACGGAATACAGATATGATATAATACATACCTGAATAATAGGCTGAAAGAGAGATAAAAATATCGGTTTTCACAGGTATGGAACACAGGAGGTTCATAAGTTTCTGTCAATCTGGGAAAACTGATTTTATGGAGAATGCGATCATGAAAAAACAAAGACTTATAAAAAATATTACAGATCAGATCAAGGAAGCGCAGATGAAGCTCGGCTTTGTCCGGGAGAGCATACGGCTGTATTTTCCCTGGGACTCCTTTATGGTTCTTCTGGGAGAAACTCTGGAGGAAGAAGGTTCAGGCATACATTCAGAGGATAAACTATTTCCGGCTGACGGGAATTGCTCCGAGACAGAAAGGAAAAAGCAGAAAAGAAGGATCCTTAATGAGCTGAATGGTTCAGCCGGGTTTGGGACCGGAGGACTGGGACAGGTTTCTTTCCGGGAAAGCAGAGGAAGGGTGGAGGTTACCATTCCCCCGGAAGGGGCGGAGTACGTTCACCGGGAGATTTCAGACCCGCCTTTTCTGAAGGCTGTGATTGAGCTTTTCGGGACCAGCCATAATCCTTCCGTGGATGACGTCTGCGCCTGCTTTGCTGAGTTCAGTCCGGATTATGTGTGCTGTAAAATACAGGATAATGATTTTGATTATGTTTTGTACTTTCAGGATGAAGAGATCGATCCTTATTATTACTGTATAAAAATGGAAATGGGACATACGGTTTATCATCGTTTTATAAAAGAAGATTACGAAAAATTAGTGGGGTAAAGGAATTATGGCAAATCAGTTTTCGAGAACAGAGCTTCTTTTCGGGGAAGCGGCAATGGACAGACTGGCGCAGTGCCGTGTGGCGGTTTTCGGCATTGGAGGAGTAGGCGGATATACGGCAGAGGCCCTTGCAAGAAGCGGTATTGGAGAGATTGATCTGATTGACAGTGATACGGTAAGTCTTACGAATCTGAACCGGCAGATCATAGCATTGAGAAGTACGATAGGAAAATATAAAGTGGATGTAATGAAGGAGCGTATCCTTGATATAAATCCTGATATAAAGGTACATGTGCACAAGTGTTTTTATCTGCCTGAAACAAAGGATGAATTTGATTTCAGCCAGTATGACTATGTGGTAGATGCAGTAGATACAGTGACAGCCAAGCTTCAGCTTGTTGAAGAAGCCAATGCAGCGGGAGTTCCTGTTATCAGCAGTATGGGAGCAGGAAACAAGCTGGATCCCACAGCCTTTCAGGTGGCTGATATTTATAAAACATCCGTGTGTCCTCTTGCAAAAGTCATGCGCCGTGAACTGAAAAAACGGGGAATAAAAAAGCTGAAAGTGGTTTATTCTCAGGAACTTCCGGTCATGCCTTCTCAGGAGGCGCTTAATTCTTACAGTGAGGAGCAGTCCGAGACAGCCCCTAAGAAACGGTCCGTTCCGGGATCTGTGGCATTTGTTCCATCTGTGGCAGGACTGATCATTGCAGGAGAGGTTCTGAAGGATCTTATAAATTTTTAGATGATTCTACGATTTTTTTACATAAATTTGCTTGTGTAAAATATGGTTTCTGTTATAAAATAAATCTATATTTCGTAAAAATTTGAGAAGGAGAGTGTGATATGCGCAAAACAAAAATTATTTGTACTATGGGTCCGTCAACTGATAAAGAAGGAATACTTGAACAGCTTGCCATTGAAGGTATGGATGTTGCAAGATTTAACTTTTCTCATGGTCCCCATGAGGAACAGAAAGGCCGTCTTGAAAGATTAAAGGCGATCAGAACAAAGATCAACAGACCCATTGCTGCGCTGCTCGATACAAAGGGACCGGAAATCCGGATTCAGGAATTTGCAAAAGGCAAGGTTACTGTAACAGAAGGTCAGAAGTTTATTCTGACTGCAGAGGATATCCAGGGAACAGAAGAAAAGGTATCTGTGACCTATAAAGATCTTTATAAGGATGTAAAGTCCGGCGACAGTATTCTGATCGACGATGGTCTGATCGGCCTGAAGGTTGAAAAGATCCAGGGAACAGAAATCCACTGTGTGGTAATAAACGGAGGTGTGATTTCCAATAAAAAGGGCGTGAATCTTCCAGGCGTAAATGTGAACATGCCGTTTATCAGCAAAAAAGACAGAGAGGATATTCTTTTTGGAATCAAAGAGGGCTTTGACTTTATTGCAGCTTCTTTTACCAGAACAGCAGAGGATGTGCTGGAAATCCGTAAGATTCTGGATGAAAACGGCGGCCGTGACATTAATATTATTGCCAAGATTGAAAATCAGCAGGGCGTTGATAATATCGACAGCATTATGGAAGTGGCAGACGGAATCATGATCGCCCGTGGAGATATGGGTGTGGAGATTCCTCTGGAAGACGTTCCTGTTATCCAGAAAGAGATCATTAATAAGGTTTATAATGCAGGCAAACAGGTAATCACAGCAACTCAGATGCTGGATTCTATGATGAAAAATCCAAGACCTACCCGTGCGGAGACAACAGACGTGGCAAATGCCATTTATCAGGGAACAAGCGCGATCATGCTTTCCGGTGAGACTGCAGCAGGAAAATATCCGGTAGAAGCTCTTCGGACCATGATAAAGATTGCCCTTCGTACAGAGAGCGATATTGCATATAATAAAGAATTTAACATTCTTTCCAGAGATCATGGAACTACCACAAACATGACGACAGCGATTTCCCATGCAACCTGTATGACTGCCATTGATCTTGGCGCAAAAGCTATTATTACAGTCAGCCGTTCCGGAAACACTGCAAGAATGGTTTCCAAATACCGTCCGGGCTGCATGATCGTAGGATGCTCGCCGGAGGAACATACATGCAGACAGCTGAACATGTCCTGGGGCATCACGCCGGTTCATATTAAAGAAGAGTACAGCATGGAAATCCTTCTGCTCCACGCTACAGAGGCGGCAGAAAAAGCCGGTTATGTAGAAAAAGGCGATGTGGTCGTTCTGACAGCAGGAGTTCCGCTGGGGCGTTCCGGAAATACGAATCTTATTAAGGCTACAGTAGTAGGAGAGTATTGATCTTAAAATTTTATCGGCAGAAGTTTTGATGTAGCCGACGTAAAAAAAGCCGTGAAATTCATCCAGGCGCAGGGACTGGAATCATCTGATGAGACAGATGTAAAATAGTCTTTCCTGTTAAGTCAGGATAGCTGGCGGGCAGCGAAATAACTGCATATAAAGAGAAGATAAAAAACATCTCCGCCCAGAACAAGGGAGTAAAATCCCGGTTCCGACAGAGATGTTTTTGTTATCTGGTATGTCTGTTAATATATCTTGCCTTATATTTGGAGTATACAATGGTCTGATCCTTATAAAGTCCATAATATCCGGAAACAGCATAGCTGATGGAAACAGCGATCAGGTAATAGGAAACACCCTCGAATCCAAACAGCTCAAAGGCAATGAGAATAGAGGTAATGGGACAGTTGGTAACGCCGCAGAACAGGGCGGCCATTCCGGAAGCGGCGCACAGAGAAGGCGAAAGTCCTACAAGCTGTCCCATAATACAGCCGAAGGTAGCGCCAATACAGAATGAGGGGACGATTTCTCCTCCCCGGAAGCCTGCTTTCATGGTAATTGCAGTAAGAATCAGCTTCCACAAAAAATCAAAGGGTCTGGCCTGTCCTTCCTCCACTGCTTTTTCAATGAGCCCGTTTCCTGCGCCCATAAAATCTGCTGACCGGAGAAGAAGCGTGATCACAATCACAGCTCCGGAGGCTGCGATAATACGCAGATATGGATTTTTTAGGAAACGGGAATAAAGCTGTCCAATGCCTTTCAGGGCAACGCAGAAAAGAATACTTACGATCCCGCAGCCAACTGCCACAAGAAGCATTTTCAGCCCGGAAGCAACAGAAAGCTCAGGAATCCCGGATACATGAAAGCTTTCCGGATGGATATCGAAGCTGACTGCAAATCTGGCGGCAACCAGAGAGGCGATCACACAGGGGAGGAGAGCCGCATAGTACATAACCCCTACGCTTACTACCTCCATGGAAAATACAGCGGCAGCCATGGGCGTACCAAAAACAGCAGAAAAGGCGGCGCTCATGCCGCACATTACAATTACATGCCTGTCCTCTTCATCAAGACGGAACCAGGCGCCAAGCTGATTGCCGATACTTCCTCCAAGCTGTATGGCAGCGCCCTCACGTCCTGCGGATCCTCCTGTAAGATGCGTCAGAAGAGTGGAGACAAAGATCAGAGGAGCAGACCGCAGAGGAACATCATCCTGTGAACGGATAGTAGAAAGCACCTGATTGGTGCCTCCGTCATCCTTTCCGAATTTCTGATACAGGAATACAATACACAGGCCGGAAACCGGAAGGAGAAGAAATACCCAAAGATTCTGCATACGAAAATCCGTGACAAATTTCAGGGCTCTTGCAAAGACACTGCTTATGGCTCCTACTGCCAGACCTGTAAGGACAGCCAGAAGGAGCCATTTTGCAAGATTTGACGCATCCCTCCATATTCGTCTGGCATAGAAGCGAATCAGACGAAGGCTTTTATTTTCTCTGTTTTTCTGTGTAGTATCCATGATTTCCCCCTTCTTCTGTAAAAAACGGATCACGGACAAAAATGACCATGACCCGTTTTTCTGCATTTCAATGATACTGCAGATACGTTTCTTTGCGATATCCGGCTTATTCCTCAGTGATTCCGGTTACTTCGTATCCTGCATTTTTGATAACTTCCCGGATCTTATCTTCGTCCACATGTTCCGGAGAAGTAAAAACAGTTGTCTTTTTTTCGTGAGAGGAAACAACATCCTCTGTCTGGAAAGCAGCTTTGACAGCTTCATTTACATGAGCCTCGCAGTGGGGGCACATCATTCCTTCAACATTTACTGTGATTTTTACCATAGAAGTAGTCTCCTTTTCTTTATTACTTTCATTATAATCTTTTTCAGGCAGAATGGAAACAGCCTGTTTTATTTTTTTGTCCCGGCTTGCATCATGAATCTTAAAAAGATTCAGCCGGAGGGCATTTGTGACAACGCAGAAGCTGGAAAGGCTCATGGCGGCAGCCCCGAACATAGGATTTAAGGTCCAGCCAAAGATGGGGATCCACACGCCTGCGGCAAGAGGGATTCCTATTACATTGTAGAAAAATGCCCAGAAAAGATTTTCGTGGATGTTTCTGAGGGTAGCTCTGCTGAGGCGGATGGCTGCAGGCACATCGCTTAACCGGCTTTTCATCAGAACAATGTCTGCCGCGTCAATGGCAATGTCTGTTCCGGCGCCTATGGCAATGCCGATGTCTGCCCTTGTAAGTGCCGGAGCGTCATTGATCCCGTCACCGACCATGGCAACCTTTCCCTGTTCCTTCAGAGAACGGATCACACTTTCCTTGCCGTCAGGGAGAACTCCTGCGATCACCTCGTCCACTCCTGCCTGCTTTCCGATGGCCCGGGCAGTCTTTTCATTGTCTCCCGTAAGCATTACAACCCGGATTCCCATATTCTGAAGCTCTTTAACAGCCTGCGGACTGTCTTCCTTGATCACATCGGCAACTGCGATGATACCGGCCAGTTTGCTGTCTGAGGCAAAGAGAAGAGGGGTTTTGCCCTGTTCCGCCAGATGTTCGGCCTGCTGTTTCAGAGAAACCGGCACGGAAACACGGCTGCTGATAAACTTCATGCTGCCTCCCATAAGAATATGACTGTTCATAACGCCTGAAAGTCCGTTTCCGGGAAGGGCCTGAAAATCAGAGATCTCAGAAGCGTGAAGCTTTTGTTCTTCAGCTTTTTTCAGAACCGCTTTTGCCAGAGGATGCTCGCTTTTCTGTTCCAGAGAAAAAGCAAGAGTCAGAAGCTGCTCTTCGGAAAAGCCCTCTGCAGGAAGAATGTCGGTAACCTCAGGCTGACCGCTGGTAATGGTACCTGTTTTATCAAGAGCCACGATCTGTACTTTTCCTGTTTCTTCAAGAGATACGGCTGTTTTAAAAAGAATGCCGTTTTTGGCGCCCATGCCGTTTCCTACCATAATGGCAACCGGAGTGGCAAGTCCCAGAGCGCAGGGGCAGCTGATAACAAGAACAGAAATACCTCTTGCAAGAGCATAGCCAAAGGTCTGTCCTGTAAGAAGCCATACAATGGTTGTGATCACAGAAATGGCAATGACAGCAGGAACAAAAATTCCGGAGACCCGGTCTGCGATTTTTGCAATAGGAGCCTTGGTGGCTGCAGCGTCGCTGACCATTTTTATAATCTGGGATAAAGTAGTATCTTCTCCTACCCGGGAAGCTTCACAGCGGATAAATCCTGACTGGTTGACCGTGGCTGCAGATACCATATCCCCGGCTGCTTTGTCTACAGGAATGCTTTCACCTGTGAGAGCTGATTCGTTTACTGCGCTTGTCCCTTCAAGAACTACTCCGTCTACAGGAATGTTTTCTCCCGGACGGACAACAAAGATATCTCCTTTGTGAACCTGTTCTACAGGGATTGTGGTTTCCTGTCCGCTGCGGATCACAACGGCTGTTTTCGGAGCAAGCTTCATAAGACTTTTCAGCGCGTCTGTTGTTTTGCCCTTGGAGCGGGCCTCCAGCATTTTTCCCACAGTGATCAGAGTGAGGATCATTGCCGCAGACTCAAAATAAAAGTCCATCATGTAATTTTCCACAGCAGCCATGTCCCCGCTGACCTGAGCGCCTGTCATGGCAAAAAGCACATACACGCTCCAGACAAAGGATGCCATGGAGCCAAGGGCAACAAGCGTGTCCATGTTGGGGGATCTGTGCCAGAGACTTTTAAATCCGCTGATAAAAAACTTCTGGTTAATGACCATGATGATCCCTGCAAGAAGCAGCTGTAAAAGCCCCATGGCAACATGATTGTGTTCAAACCACTGAGGCACAGGCCAGCCCCACATCATATGTCCCATGGAAAAATACATGAGAACCAGAAGAAAGCCCACAGAGGCGATCAGTCGTTTTTTCAGAATGGGAGTTTCGTGATCCGCAAGAGCTTCCGCAGCCTGGGATGCAGAGGACTGCTGACTGTCAGCGCCTTTTAGGGAGGCTCCGTAACCGGCCTCCTCAACAGCCTTTATAATATCCTGAGGGGAGGCGCTTCCCTCTACTCCCATGGAATTGGTGAGCAGACTGACCGAGCAGGAGGTTACCCCGGGAACGTGGGATACAGCTCTTTCTACCCGGGCGCTGCAGGCCGCACAGCTCATTCCTGTTACCTGATATTGTTCCATATTTCCTCCTTCTGCTGTGTACAGACTGTCTGTTCCGTACACAGTCTTATTTCATAAGTTTCTGTAAAGTAACCACAAGTTCATCAATGGTTTCGTCTTTGCCTTCCCGGATATCCCTTGCCACACAGGTTTTAATATGGGCGGCAAGAAGTTCTCTGTTAAAAGCATTCACTGCAGCGTTTACTGCGGCGGACTGAACCAGAATGTCATTGCAGTAGGCATCGTTTTCCAGCATTCCTATAATACCGCGAACCTGTCCTTCAATTCTTTTCAGACGGTTTACAAGCTTTTTTCGGTCTTCCTCCGGACGTACTGTTTTTTTTGTGCAGAAGCAGGATGTTGTTTCAGTCACTGTAAATTCCTCCTTTGATTCATTTATGGCTAAAAATAAATTCTGTTTATAAACATACCCCTTATGGGTATTATTTGTATTATTATCATATACCCTGCAAGGGTATTTGTCAACAGGAAATATTCTGATAATAAAATACAAACAAATGTTCTTTCGGTATACAGATGTGTTATGGAGAAAAAGAACGTTTGTTTGTTATAATCCTGATTGTAAAACAGAGCCGGACCTGAATTACAAGAATAAATAAATAATAAAAGAATAAAGGAGAACAAAATTATGAAGCAGATGAAACACATGAAACGAACAGAGCTTGCGGATCAGCGTACTGCAAACAGAAAAGTATTTGAAAATCAGGATCATTCCAGAACCGTAGAGATTTATCTGGAGCCCGTACACTACCAGGACAGAGGCGGAAACTGGAAGGAAATGGATGATACCCTTCAGGAAACAGAAACGCCGCAGAATTTACAGAGATTCCGTGAAAAAGAAATTTTTTCGGGAATGGATATGGAAAGCTCAGTGCAGGAAAATAAAATCCCGGGATTTCTGAACAGAAAAGGGGATCTGGAGATTTTCCTGAACAAAAAAGCAGAACCGGCTTCCACAGTGTACCTGAGCCGAAAAGACAGCTTTCTTTCCTGGGGGCTGGAGGGAGGTACTTATGCAGAAGCCCGGAAACAGGAAAAAAGCGTAGTTTCTTATAAGGACATTTTTGACGGGGCAGAGCTTCGCTGCCGGATTCACGGGGAAGGAGTGAAGGAAGATCTGATTCTTCATAAACCGGAAGCGGTTTCCGATACTTACAGCTGTCTTTATCAGATGAAAAATCTTCGTCCTGTACTGCGCAACAATGTGGTTTCTTTTTTAGACAGGGAGGAACAGGAAGTATTCTGTGTTCATGCGCCCTGCATGAAAGACGCCGGCGGCGAAAAATCAGAGGCAATCCGTCTGAGCCTTACAGAAACAGACACAGATGTGTGCAGGATCACATTTTTGCCGGATATGGAATGGCTGGGATCTGAGAACCGCCTGTTTCCGGTAGTCATTGACCCTGTAACAACTACCTCCAAAAAAGCTTCTGAGATCTATGATGCCCATGTGGATTCCTTATATGAGGAGGACAACTTCCAGAAAAGTATTATTCTGAAAAACAAGGGAGGCGATCAGGTACAGAGAAGCTTTGTAAGATTTGCGCTTCCGGAGATCAAAACAGGAGATATGGTCATCAATGCCAGACTGGTGCTTGTTTCACTGGCTGAGGACGGAAAAGAACGTACTGTGGCAGTGCATAAGGTGCTTCATGCGTGGAACTCAGATTCCATTAACTGGTACAATAAGCCTCTTTATTCCGATACTGTGGAGGATATATGCAGATACAAAGGAGACCAGCAGAAATACATTACCCTGGATATTACCAGAATGGTAAAGGACTGGTATCAGAACGGCGGCAACTACGGACTGATGTTTAAAAATGACAAAGAGCTTTCCGGATATACAGAATTTCTGTCCTCTGACTGCGACAACGGATTTCAGGATATGCGCCCCAGAATCGAGCTTTCCTATGTGAATTATTCAGGTCTGGAGGCTTACTGGAGCTATCACAGCCAGGATGTGGGAAGAGCGGGAACCGTTCATGTAAATGACTATAACGGAAACCTGATCCTGATCCATGATACCATGGCAACCGGCGGAAGCCGCGTACCCATGAGCCTTGCCCATGTATACAATTCCAATAACAGGCAGGTGAACCTGGGCTATGGATACGGATTTGCCCTCAGTTATCATCAGACTCTGAAAAAAGTAAAAATTGCAGGAACTGACTATTATCAGCACACAGACGGAGACGGAACCGTTCATTATTTTTACTATGATTCCAAAAAATCCAAATGGCTGGAGGAAGGTGGTTCGGAATCCTATGTGACTATTCATGCAGATGCCAGCGAACAGCTTGTGATCCACGATAAGGAAAACAATCAGCTGATGTTCCGAAATGGATATCTGGTAAAAGTAAAGGACAAAAATGGAAATACTCTAGTTGTTGCCTGGAATGAAGGAAGAGTGATCTCTGTTACAGACGGCGCAGGCAGAAAGACAGTTCTTACTTATCTGAAAAACAGTCAGGGCAAGCTTACCTATCTTCATGAGATCACTTCACCTTCCGGAAAAAAGAAGCTGTTCGGGTACAACAATGGAGATCTGGTAAAAATCATTGATATTGACAAAGAAACTGTAAATTATACATATGATAAAAACCATATGCTTACTTCTCTGACTGATGTTGACGGATACCGTGTCAATTACGAATATTATACTTCCAGCCCTTATCGTATAAAAAGAATCACAGAGTTTGGCGGGAATGTGAAAGGAAACAGTCTGACCCTGACTTACGGCTATAACAGTACAAAATTCACAGACAATAAAAAAAGAAGCGAAATCTATCGCTTTAACAACAGCGGAAACCTTCTGCACATTCATGACGGCTTTGGCCATGCTGCAAGCGCACGATTCAATACCAGCGGAAATCATGTGAACTGTCTGGAAAACGCCACAAAACTTCAGACCAATGTAGTTCAGCTTTTGAAGGATCCGATCATTCAGGCAGCTAAGTCAGCATGGGGAAAGATTATCGGAACAGACGCATCAGGAACAGCATCTGTCAATACGGATCAGAAGCACTGCAAAGTAGGAACCAGATCCTTAAAAGCGGAGAGCAGTTCCCTGAAAGGGTATGTAAGCTGGGCTCAGGATGTAAAGCTGAAAGCAGGAATGACGTATACCTTTTCTATGTATGTAAAAACAGAAATGAAGCAGGCCGCAGAAGATGGAGGCGCAAGGCTGAGGATCAGATATATTGACAAAAATGGAAAATGGATTTATCTGGACAGTGAAATTCTGAAAGAAACAACAGGCGGTTTCGTACGTCTTTACCGTACCTTTACTGTGCCCTCTGATTCTAAAGATCCTACAGTACGTGTATATCTTTATTTATATCATGCTGCAGGCGTGTTATACGGTGATATGGCTCAGCTGGAAACGGGAACAACTGTAAGCAGATGTAATCTGATCGACAACGGGGACTTCCAGCTGGGAAGCACGGATTTTGAAAAGAAGGCATATTATGAAGATGGTCTGACATCAGTCGGATCTGAAAATGTAAGACCGGTAAACCGTGCTGTAACAGTAACGGCAGCAGGAACTTCGTATATTTATGACAGACCGTCTCTGAATGGAAAAAAAGTCGCAAGTGTACAGAAATGGACACATCTTTATGCTTCTGTTTCCCTTCCAAACGAAAACAGCCAGTGGTACAGAGTGGAAAATGCAGAAGGAAAACGGGGATATTTTCCGGCAAGCAGAGCATTTGCGTACCTTGGCGGAAATGATGGAGATAATTGTGGGGCAGTTGCGGTTACAGGAGCAATTTTGCGGGCTTCAGCTTCTGACAGTGGAGCTATTGTAGAAGAAGTGATACCCAGAGGAACCAGTGTGGTAATCCGTTCCATTACAACAGATTCAAGAGGACAAAAATGGTACTATGTAGCCATGCAGATCGATAAAAAACGTTATTTTGGCTATATAAAAAGAGATCATGTGATCCGTCTCAGTGTAAATGCTCCTGTCTGCACCATGAAGCAGGAAGACAAAGTATTTGATACTCCATCGCTGACAGGAAAAGCAGTTATTACATTAAAAGCAGGTCAGAAAATTGCAGTGCGTGGAATTTGCCTGACAGGAAATCAGAAATGGTATGCAGTACAGCGCGGAAGAAATTTCTGTTTTCTGAATGCACGTTACTGCCAGCTGAATATGACAACAGAAGTTGATAAACGTGCGGTATCTATAGTTCCCGAAAGAGTAGGCGGGCTGGATAAATATATATACCGTTTCATAGGCGATACTCAGGTAAATAAGCGTCTTACAAAAATCCTTGATCTCACAGGCAAAAAAGGAGACACTTACATGGTTAATGCCTGGGGACGGGGAACCTGTCTGCCGGAAACAGATAATGATAAATACCGCCGCTTTGGCGTAGAAGTGGTTTTTGTAGGGGCAGACGGAAAAAATGACATTCATTATACAAATTTCAGCCCGGATATTCTTGACTGGCAGTTCCTGGGTGACGTTTATGTGGCAAAGCAGGACTATACCAGCATTAAGGTTTCCTATACTTACTGCAGAAATGCCAACCTTGCATTTTTTGACGGACTTTCCCTGTACCGGGAAGAATTCGGACAGAGCTACACCTATGATGACAAAAACAATGTAATCTCTGCCGTGGATTCCCAGAAAAATGCCACAAAGTTTGAATATAATGAAAACAGTGACCTGACCGGGATCACGGACCCAAAGGGAAATAAATTTAAGTATGAGTATGATAAAAAACATAACGTGACGAAAGGAACCTCCGCTATGGGCGTGGTGAACCGTCTGGTCTATGACGGAAACGGAAACATCACAAAAAGCGGTACCGTACAGCCTGATGCTCAGGATAAAGGTATCTGGATCGCAAGATCTTTTACCACAGACAAAAACCATGTGGCGTCTGTCACAGACGCAGAGGGCAACAGAACCCTGTATGACTGGAATGTGAAGTCAGATCTTCTTAATTCTCTGACAGACGGACAGGGCAACAGGCTGAGTTATAAATATGATTCTGCTGACCGAATGACTTCCGTCTCTCAGGAAGTAACTGCAGACGGAACAAAGCAGGTGGTAAAAAATACTTATGGCTATACAAAGGACAAACTGACGTCCATTGACCACAACGGCTTCCGATATGGATTTGAATATGATGCCTTTGGAAACACAACAGCCGCATCCATTGCAGGCAGCCAGGTGGTACAGTATATTTATGAAAGTGGAAACGGAAATCTCAGCAGGACTGTTTATGCAAATGGAAATGAGATCCGGTACACCTACGACAGTCAGGACCGGATGACAGAAAGCTATTTCAGAGAATCTTCCGGCGGAACAGAGCAGAAGCTGAATACTTATACCTATGATAAAGAGGGAAATCTTTGCCGGGTTGTGAACCATATGGCAGGTAAAACCTATGATCTGGATTATGATTTCCTTGACCGCCTGATGCGTGTAAGAGATGAAAAAGGTTCTTTTTATGAGTATACTTACGATGCAACAAACCACATGACAAAACTGATCCACAAGGCAGGCGTTTCCCATACTACGATTCTTTATACTTATGATAAAGACGGCAGGGAACAGACCACAAAGGTACGCGGAGGCTATACAAAGACCAGCACTTACGATAAGCTGGGAAGGGCAGCAGGTGTAACTCTCAGCACCAAAAAGGCTTTTGCAGTAAAGGTGGCTTATCCGGCAGCAAACGGAAATCAGGAACATGCCATGCCGTCAGGTCTGACTGTGGGAGACAGAAAGCTTACCTATCAGTATGACAAAAACGGAAATATCACAAGGATCCAGGATCGCTCAGGCTCCGGCGCGGTAAAGACAGATACTTTCTGCTATGACGAGAGGAACCAGCTGATCCGTGAAGACAGCCAGACCCAGAATAAGACATTTGTCTACGAGTATGATCTGGGAGGAAATCTGACTGAGGTGAAGGAGTATGCATATACCGCAGGAGAGCTTCCTGCTTTCCCGGAAAGAACAGAAACAGGATCTTATGCTTCTGTCTGGAAAGACCAGCTTGTGAACTGGAACGGCACAGCAATGACCTATGATGCAATCGGAAACATGCTGACCAGAGGAAATATTACTTACCGCTGGATTATGGGCAGAAAGCTTGCCGGGGTAAACAATGGAAAGAACATCCAGTATTTTTACGATCATACAGGCTCCAGAACAAAGAAAGTTGTAGATGGTACAGCTACCGAATACCGAATGGCAGGGGAACTTCTGGTATCAGAGATCACCAATGGACAGACCTTCTGGTACACTTATGATTCCAACGCAAACCTTGTTTCCATTATCATTGGAGGAAAGAACTACTTCTATGTAAGAAACCTCCAGAACGATATCATTGCTCTTATTGACGAGGATGGAAACACGGTGGTAAACTATACTTATGACAGCTGGGGTAAGATTCTAAGCATTACCGGAAGCCTGAAGGACACCGTAGGCCAGCAGAACCCGTTCCGTTA
>OLPX01000264.1_pt1 | contig 55452 bp, 51 predicted proteins | sample 1672491 | NCBI WGS metagenome assembly OLPX01 (sample SAMEA3136692, study PRJEB25190) | human gut metagenome | biome: human gut; feature: human-associated habitat; material: faeces | place: Austria | collected 2013
ATGACTGTGGAACAGGTGTTGCATTTACTCGTGACCCTGCTACAGGAGAGAACGGTCTGTTCGGTGAGTTCCTGACAAACGCTCAGGGCGAGGACGTTGTTGCCGGAGTTCGTACACCAATGCACATTTCTGAGATGGAAGAAAAATTCCCAGAGGCATTCGTACAGTTCAAACAGGTATGTGAGACACTGGAAAAACACTATAGAGATATGCAGGACATGGAGTTTACTGTAGAGCACGGTAAATTATACATGCTGCAGACACGTAATGGTAAGAGAACAGCGAAAGCTGCTCTGAAAATTGCTTGTGATCTTGTTGATGAAGGAATGAGAACAGAGGAAGAGGCTGTTGCAATGATCGATCCTCGTAACCTTGACTCTCTGCTTCACCCACAGTTCGATGCTGCTGCACTGAAAGCTGCAACACCGATGGCTAAAGCACTTGGAGCATCTCCGGGAGCTGCTTGTGGTAAGATCGTATTCACAGCTGATGATGCTGTAGAATGGGCTGCAAGAGGAGAGAAAGTTGTTCTTGTACGTCTTGAGACTTCACCGGAAGATATTACAGGTATGAAATCTGCTCAGGGTATCCTGACAGTTCGTGGTGGTATGACATCTCACGCAGCTGTAGTTGCTCGTGGAATGGGTACTTGCTGTGTATCTGGTTGTGGAGACATCACAATGGACGAAGCAAACAAGAAATTTACACTTGCTGGTAAAGAATATCATGAAGGAGATTGCATCTCTCTTGATGGTTCTACTGGTAACATTTATGACGGAATCATCCCGACTGTAGACGCTACAATCGCAGGTGAGTTCGGAAGAATCATGGGATGGGCTGATAAGTACAGAACTATGAAAGTTCGTACTAATGCTGATACACCGGCTGATGCTAAAAAAGCTCGCGAGCTTGGTGCAGAAGGTATCGGACTTTGCCGTACAGAGCATATGTTCTTCGAAGGCAACAGAATCGATGCATTCCGTGAGATGATCTGTTCTGAGACAGTAGAAGAAAGAGAAGCAGCACTTGCTAAGATCCTTCCGGAACAGCAGGGAGACTTCGAAAAATTATATGAGGCACTGGAAGGTAACCCGGTTACTATCCGTTTCCTTGATCCACCGCTTCATGAGTTCGTTCCTACAGAGGAAGAGGACATTAAGAAATTAGCTGATGCTCAGGGCAAGACTGTTGAGCAGATCAAAGCTATCATCGATGGACTTCACGAGTTCAACCCAATGATGGGACATCGTGGATGCCGTCTTGCAGTTACATATCCAGAGATTGCTAAGATGCAGACAAGCGCTGTTATCCGTGCAGCAATCAATGTTAAGAAAGCTCATCCGGATTGGAATGTTAAACCGGAGATCATGATCCCGCTTGTTGGAGATATCAAAGAGCTGAAATACGTTAAGAAATTCGTAGTTGAGACAGCAGACGCTGAGATCGCAGCAGCAGGAAGCGACCTTGAGTACGAAGTTGGTACAATGATCGAGATCCCAAGAGCTGCTCTTACAGCTGATGATATCGCTAAAGAAGCTGACTTCTTCTGCTTCGGTACTAACGACTTAACACAGATGACATATGGATTCTCTCGTGATGACGCTGGTAAGTTCTTAGATGCTTACTATGATGCTAAGATCTTCGAGAACGATCCATTTGCTAAGCTTGACCAGACAGGTGTTGGTAAACTGATGAACATGGCTATCGAATTAGGTAAGCCGGTTAATCCGAACCTTCACGTTGGTATCTGTGGAGAGCACGGTGGAGATCCATCTTCAGTTGAATTCTGCAACAAGATTGGTCTTGACTATGTATCTTGCTCACCATTCCGTGTACCGATCGCTCGTCTTGCAGCAGCACAGGCAGCTATCGCTCAGAAGAATGCGTAATTAAAGTTGAGCATTAGATAAGCATTAGATGACGAAAAGATAGAACTTGTTCTATTGATATGTTTATAATTTTTTATATGCCTGGCCTTTTTGGCTAGGCATATATTCTATATTTTATTATTCAGTAAGTGCCGGTTCCGGCACATTTTTCCAATTTTGTATTTGTTTATAAGAAAATTGAGATTTATTGATATCTATTCGTATTGAAAAAGGCTTGGTTGGGGCTTGCTGTGATGCAATGAGGTCTTGCTGTAGCTTGTTATGGTGTAATGGAGTTTTGCTGTAGCTTGGTTGGGGCTTGTTGTGATGCGATGAGGTCTTGCTGTAGCTTGTTATGGTGCAATGGGGTTTTGCTGTAGCTTGGCTGGGGCTTGAGACACGCAGTGGTATCCCGGAGGTGAGAAAAAGAAGAAAAGGGATACGAGGTGGTATCCCGGAGGTGAGAAAAAGAAGAAAAGGGATACGCAGTGGTATCCCCACAATAAGAAGAAAGGGAAAAGGGATACGCAGTGGTATCCCGGAGGTGAGAAAAAGAAGAAAAGGGATACGCAGTGGTATCCCAGAGGTAAGAAAAGGAAGAAAAGGGATACGCAGTGGTATCCCAGAGGTGAGAAAAAGAAGAAAAGGGATACGCAGTGGTATCCCAGAGGTGAGAAAAGGAAGAAAAGGGATACGCAGTGGTATCCCGAAGGTGAGAAAAAGAAGAAAAGGGATACGCAGTGATATCCCGGAGGTGAGAAAAAGAAGAAAAGGGATACGAGATGATATCCCCACAATAAGAAGAAAGGGAAAAGGGATACGCTATGACAAATATAAAAGAAGAAGTACAGAAGAATATTAAAGAATTACAGCAGGTCAAGTTAGAATTAGAAGAAAAAATCAAAAATGAACCGGAAGGATCTCTTCGAATAAGCAGGTCGTCAGCAGGGAAACCTAGATATTATCATAAATATATGAATAAGGATAATGAAACAGTGGATTCTTTTACAGGCGATGAACAATTGGTACAGAAGCTGGTGGAAAAGTCATACTATCATAAGATGTTATCCTGTGTGGAAAAAGAATTACAAGCGTTGAAAAACTTTGAAAAACATTACTTTCCTGAAAAAAAGACGGATATTTACAGACAACTGTCACCTGAAAGAAAATCCTTTGTTGATGCAATTTATCTGCCAGAAGAATTACGTGCAGAACAATGGGAAAAGCAGCAGTGGAAAAAATATGACAAGTTCACTGATGGATTACGATTTGAGACAGACAGAGGAGAAATTGTTCGCTCAAAATCAGAAATCATTATTGCCAATATGCTGAACAAGAAAGCAGATAATCTAAGTTATCGTTATGAAGCAGAGTTGTATCTAAAGAAAGCAAATAGAATTGTACATCCGGATTTTACAATTCTGAATAAGAAAAGTGGAAAGATATATTACTGGGAACATATTGGAATGTTGGGAAACCAAATATATTCGAATGACTTTGTTAGAAAGGCAAATGACTATATAGAAGATGGGATTATACCCGGAAAACAGTTGATTCTTACTTATGAAACAAAGGACGAACCATTAAACATACAAGTGGTGAAAATACTGGTAGAAGAAATTGTGAAGAGTTGAATTCTTAAATGGTTATATACCAAAGAAATTATTGATCGGCGCAGAGTGATATATATGATATAATTCTTTTGGGTGAAAAATTGTAAAGGAAAGATTTATCTCAGTCGAGAAGACTCCCACATCTTTCAAGTGGTGAGTAATAACAAATTTGTCAGCTTATGCTGACCAGAATCACGCACCAAGTCTCACGGCTGCTCGACTTGAATAGTCCCCTTTGATGTTAGAAAAAAATCATACATGATATCAGTTGGAGAAATATATTGCAAATAAATAATAATGTGTCATAATATGTCGGAGTGATTGGTTATGATGATTATACTGAAATAACGGAATAGTTTTCAAAAGAATTGAGGTGTGTCAGGTGGAGAAAGAAATTAAATTAGATCGAGTGATGGAACTTTTTTTTCGAGCAATGAAGGGCGAATCACTGTCTGTTCAACAGTTGGCTTTTGAATATAATGTTTCAACTAGAAGCATTACAAGAGATATTAATTCACTAAAGGCTTTTCTTGCAGATCATGCAGATATTCTTGGATATGCAGAATTGGAATATTCAAGTACAAATCATTGTTATTCATTGAAAATGGATCATTTTCTATCCAATAAGGAATTACTTGCAATTACAAAAGTGTTGATAGGAAGCAGAGCATTTAGTAGCGAGGAGTTGCTTGGAATTATTCAAAAATTAAAGGTGAATACGACTTCTGCAGATAGAATAAAACTGGAACAACGGATTTGCAAAGAAATATATCAATATGATGAAGTTGGTTCGGACTGCCACAGTGTTATAGATAATCTCTGGAAAGTTACTGATTGTATAGAAAATAGAAATGTGATTACTATTACATATTACAAGATGAACCGGGATTTGGTTAAAAGAAAAATAAAACCAGTTTCCATTATGTTTAGCGAATATTATTTTTATTTAATAGGATATCGGTATGAAACAGATGTGTCTAATACGCCAATATATTTTCGAGTTGATCGAATTGTAGACATAATAGTTCACCGTGAAAAATACATCCTGTTAAAAGAGCAGAATATAGATGAAGGAATGCTTAGAAGAAAAAGTCAATTTATGTGGCCCGGTCCGACACGAAAAATTCGTTTCGAATTTTCAGGCCCGTCAGTGCAGGCAATTCTTGATCGGATACCTACTGCAAAAATAATAGATAAATATGCAGGTAAAACTATAATTGAAGCGGAAGTATTCGGTTCGGGAATAAAAATGTTTTTGCTAAGTCAGGGAGCATGGGTGAAAGTGTTGGCGCCGGACGAATTTGTGGAAGAAATGAAGCTGGAAATTAAGAAGATGCATGAGATGTATAAATAATATATTGTAAAAAGAGAGGAGCATAATACAAAAAGTATAGCTCCTTTTTTGGTGCCTTAGTATCCGGAAAAAACACATTTAATTTTAATCAGACAGAAACTGTCCGGGTAACCTGGTATGATAAGAAAAAATAGAAGTGGATGAAATTAAGGTTTCTGTTCAGGAAAATCTGTCTTTTCAAATAAATCACCGATCGGACAATCAAGAATACGGCTTAACGCATCAAGATTTTCGAAACGGATAGAGCTGGTTTGATTTGTTACCATGCGATTAAAATTTTGATAACTTAGGTTCATTTGCTTATAAAGCCAGTATTTTGTGTGATTTTGTTCTTTTAATATATCTAAAACGCGTAACTGTACCATGATTTTCCTCCTGTTATTCTATAATTATATAAAAAATTTTATTATTGAATAACTTATGTATAAGATATATAATGTATACATTAGATACAGAGACGGATGTATGTAATGCACGAAAGAGAAAAGAGAGGGAAAAGAAAATGGAAATGATTAAAAAAATTACAAAAGAACCAAGGTCAATTATTGCAATAGTAAACTTTATAAGTTTCTTTCTGCCATGGGTATCTTTTGATGCATCGGTTGCCGGATACAGTAGTTCAACTAAAGTTACAGGGTTTGGGATGATATCTTATTCTGTTTTAGGAATTGCTTTTTATGTAGTCCCTATTTTTATTGTAGCGTTACCTTTTATTGAGAGCCTGCGAGAATACGCGAAGAAAATTTATCTGGTACTTTCAATTTGGTCAATTTTATGTATGTTTATTACATGTTCTTTGCTGGCATCAACAGAAGCGTCCTATGATGGAGCAGTATCAGCATCCGTTCATATTCCTAAATTATTGGGATTTTGGATAGCATTGATCTGTAATGTTTTAATTTTTGTCATAACATTATTGCGAAATAAATCTGCAAGTTCATCCGGGCAATCGAATGTAAATTTAAAAAATGTGAATTTGAAGAATATTAATATGGAAAATATTTCAAATGCTGCACATGAAATCGGAGCTACAATACAGTCTTCAGCATTTGTTGAATGTAAAAAGTGTGGAAATAAAATCCCTCGTGGAAAAAAATTTTGCTCTAATTGTGGAGAAAAAGTGGTCGTAGAAGAAAAAGTGATAAAAAAATATAAATGTTCCGGTTGCGGAAAACCGGCAAAAGCAAAAGATAAGTTCTGTTCAGATTGTGGTGCACCGATTGAAGAATATATAGACGCAAATGTATGCCCTAATTGCGGAAAGAAAGTTTTGGAGAATGCGTCATTTTGTACCTTCTGTGGAACAAAGATAGAAAAGGAGACAAAGTAAAATGAAATGGTGTACGAATTGTGGAGCACAATTGAAAGATGAAGAAAAGTATTGCTCGAAATGTGGAGCAAAACAGGATGCAGATAGTATCAGTGAAAATGTAGAAAAGAAAGAAACTGGGAAAAAATCAACAAAAAAAGGAAGGTTGATATTTATCCTTATTTTAATTATTATGGGGATCATTCTTCTTGTATGTCTGACTTTTTTTCAAAAGAAGAAATTAAAAGCTGGAGAAAGAGAAAATCTGACAAAGTTTATAAAAACTGCAGAATGGCCATTGGATACTGAATTAGAAAAAAAATACAGCACATATACAATGCGAAAGAATAAAGATGTAATAGTGTTTGATGCCATTAAGAATAAAAATAAAGATTCGTTTATTGATGGATTTGCAGCGGATGACAAAGGAAATGAATATATTATGTGCAGTTCAATCGATGGCGAAGAGACGCATGCAGTATTTCAGGCTTCACAAAAAGAACATTGCTTAGATTTGTTGGTTTACATTGACAAAGATGATAACTATTATTTTGAAGGTGAAAAATGGAATAAATTATATAATTATCTAAACAAATACAAACCAGATTATTCTACGGAAGAAAAAGATGAGACAAGTAATAAATCGGATGATAAAAAAGATGATTCGGAAAAGGAAGTAAACGATAATCAAAATTCTTCAAGTGAGACCTCGCAAAATAAGGAAGCACTTGAAGAAAAAGCAAAGGAAAAACAAAGAAAGGAAGCTGCAGCTAAGCAGAAGCAACAGCAGGATGGATTTATTTTAAAATACAGTACAGAATATCTTAATCTGGACACAGAAAATGATCATACAACCATCAGAGTGACTCCTACTTCAGAAAAAGAAGTTAAAATTGATATTCATATTCCGGATTATGATGATTTTGAGTATTATGGAAATGTAATAAATTCAAAAACGGTCGATTTTAAGCTTGATGCAGGAGAAACTATTCGAATGGTATGGACAGATAAGAATAATTTTGAGGTCCATGCGATAAATGGCTTTGCAGATGACACAGTACATCTGGTTAGACAATTATGTTATGCATTGAATGATGATAAATATAATTTGAATGCAAGTTAAAAAGTGCATTCTATAATGATTACGCGTTAACGCAATCACAAAAAATAATATTACAAGAAATGGGAGGAAGGAAAAGTGAAAAAGAAGATGCATTTAAAAGTTGTAAAGTGTTTAGCAACTTTATGTTTGGCGATTGGAATATTTGGGGTATGTGGACTAAATGTTCATGCAGAGTCTGCTGCGTTAAAGAAAGGAAGCAATACCGCTGCTGTGAATATTTCAAAAGATGGATGGACAATAACAGCAGCTTTCCGGAAAAGCAACAGCTCTCATATTATGAAGACAAAACTATACGGAACACGGTTTCAAGGTCATATGTGGTGGGAAGATAAAAATGGCGAAGAAACAGTTAAGATTTATTATAAATCAGGGAAGATTAATAAGATCAAAGCGAAGTTTTCCAAAAAGTCACAGAAGAAATACAACGGTGTGTACAAAGTTTATAATGTAATCAAAGCTCCTAAATTATCAGCGATAAAAGGAAAATATCCAACACCTCATGCGGATGTCATGAGATATACAGCAACATGGAATAAAGTATCCGGGGCAATGGGATATCAATGTCAGTTGAAAACATATTGCTGGAGTGAATGGAATACAATGTATGAAAAGAAATCTAAATCAAATAGATCAGTATCTATAGAAGGTTCTGACATTGAGAAAATTAAAATTAGAGTTCGTGCTTATAAAAAGGTAAATGGAATTTCAGTATATGGATCCTGGTCTAATGTACGTTCAAAAAAATGTTGGTAATATAGCAATGGATTTTTAGATATGATGAGTTAGTAAAAAATAGATGGAAATAAGAATACCGCTGAATATGAGGTTAATGACTGATATTCAGCGGTGTTTTGCAAAATGACAATTACAAAATATAAGGTTGAAATTGTTTATTCTATTGCAGAATAATATCTAAACAGATTGACATTCCCCGCAAAATTAGGCACAATAGAAAGCAGACGATATCGTTTGCTTACATGCAAAACGGGTATAAGAATAAAAAAACAAGGAGGATAATATTATGCCACATATCGATGTTAAAATGTTTCCGGGAAGAAATGATGAAATTAAGAAGAATCTTGCAGAGAAGTTATTAAAGACTGCAGCAGAGGAACTTCAGATTCCGGCAGAGAACCTGTCAGTTTCGGTAGAGGATGTAGATCCGAAGAAATGGAATGAAGAAGTCGGTGCAGCAACACCGGATGACAAAATTTATGCCGGAAAGATGTTCCGTGCAGAGTAATGCACGGATTAGGGAATGAGGTATGAATAAGAGAGAGTCGTTTAGCAGTAGGTGGGGATTTATCTGCGCCTGCATTGGCTCTGCCGTAGGAATGGGCAATATCTGGATGTTTCCGACCAGAGTGTCGCTGTACGGTGGAGGATCTTTCCTGATTCCGTATTTTCTGTTTGTGATTTTGATCGGTTCTACCGGCGTGATCGGTGAGATGAGTTTTGGAAGGGCTGCAAAGTCCGGACCGATCGATGCATTTGGAATCGCATGTGAGAAAAGAGGAAGAAGGAAGAGCGGAGAAGCACTGGGAATGATCCCGGTGATCGGATCTCTTGCTATGGCAATCGGATATACGGTTGTTATGGGCTGGATTTTGAAATACGCTGTAGGAACATTTACCGGAGCAACGTTAGAGCCGGAAAATGTAGAGGCATTTGGTGCAAAGTTTGGACAGATGGCATCTGCATTTGGAAATAATTTATGGCAGATCATTGCACTGGCTGCATGTATGCTGATTCTGATGCTTGGCGTCGGAAGTGGAATTGAAAAAGCAAACAAAGTTATGATGCCAATATTCTTCGCATTATTTGTGATACTTGGGATTTATGTAGCATTTCAGCCGGGTGCATCAGCCGGATATCATTACATATTCCGGATCGATCCAAAAGCATTCAGTGATCCGGCAACATGGATCTTTGCATTGGGACAGGCGTTCTTTTCCCTGTCTGTAGCAGGAAACGGAACGTTGATCTATGGATCGTATCTGTCAGATGAAGAAGACATTCCGGCATCTGCGGGAAGAGTAGCATTCTTTGATACGATTGCGGCAATTCTTGCGGCGCTGGTGATCATTCCGGCGATGGCAACAACAGGTGCACAGCTGAATCAGGGCGGACCGGGACTTTTATTTATTTTCCTGCCGAATCTGATTAAGACCATGCCGGGCGGGCCGGTGATCGCAATTATTTTCTTCGTGGCAGTATTGCTTGCAGGTATGACATCGCTGATCAATCTCTACGAAGCACCGATTGCTACCGTGCAGGAGAAACTGCATTTGTCACGTGTTCCGGCATGCGGTGTGATCGCAGTGGTCGGTGTGATTGTTTCGCTGGTAATCCAGGGAATTGTGTCACAGTGGATGGACGTTTTATCCGTATATATCTGTCCGCTCGGAGCGGGACTTGCAGGTATCATGTTCTTCTGGGTATGCGGTAAGAAATATGTAGAAGCCCAGGTGAACCTTGGAAGAGAGAAGGACTATCGCGCTTCTTTCTATACAATTTGTAAATATGTATATGTACCGGTGTGTTTCATTGTGTTGATTCTTGGAATTGCACTTGGAGGTATCGGATAAGAAGAAAAGGTCTGTGAAAATATATATTTTCACAGACCTTTTCCTATGCCATAGGAAATTACTCCGTAATGTTCCTGTGACATAGAAAGCTTTCCGGAAAAGATTGTGCCGAGACACAATCTTTATACTTGACAAAAAAGTTAGTGTGAACTAACATGAAAATGAGAAACAAAATCAAAATCCAGGGAGGAATGAGATGTTTTTAAAAATAGAGGGAATAAAAAAATCTTTTGGTTCCGGGGAGAACCGGGTAGAAGTATTAAAAGGATTGAATCTGGAGATTGAGAGAGGCGAATTCTGTGTGCTTTTAGGACCGTCCGGTTCTGGAAAGTCCACACTTCTTAATATTATCGGAGGAATCGACGGAGCAGATGACGGAAGCATCACAATTGAAGGTGAACGTTTGGAAGATATGTCGGAGAAACGATTATCGCTGTACCGCAGAAAGCACCTTGGATACATTTTCCAGATGTATAATCTGATCCCGAATCTGACTGTGCGGGAAAATATTGAAGTAGGAGCGTACTTAAGCGATCAGCCGCTTCCGGTGGATGATCTTTTAAATATATTAGGACTGACAGAACACCAGAGGAAATTGCCGAATCAGTTATCCGGCGGACAGCAGCAGCGTACCGCGATCGGTCGTGCCATTGTAAAAAATCCGGATATCCTGCTCTGTGATGAGCCGACCGGAGCTTTGGATTATCATACGTCAAAAGAGATATTGAAACTGATTGAGAAGGTGAATCTGAAATACGGAAATACTATTATCATGGTAACACACAATGATGCGATCAAGGATATGGCAGACCGTGTTGTAAAATTAAAAGATGGTGGTATCCGGAGCAATATATTAAATAAGAATAAAATTCCGGCAGCAGAACTGGAATGGTAAGGAGGACGAACAGATGAAGAGTCCTTTGCGTAAAAGACTCCCGCGGGAATTAAAGGGAGAGTTGGGAAAATACCTGGTTGTATTCCTTCTGATGGTAGCTACGATCGGATTTGTATCCGGCTTCCTTGTAGCAGATGGAAGTATGCTGAAAGCATATAATGAAGGATTCGCCAAATATAATATTGAAAATGGAAATTTCCGTGTCAAAGAAAAGATTTACCCGGCACAGAAAGAAGAAATAGAAAAAAATGACATAAAGCTTTATGAAAATTATTATATCGAGCAGACAATGTCCAACAAAAGCACCATACGTTTCTTCAAAAATCGGAAACAGGTCAACAAAGTTTGTCTTATGAAAGGAAGTCTTCCAAAGAAGGCGGACGAGATGGCAATCGACCGTATGTATGCGGATAACAATAAGCTCACTGTTGGCGATACAATGAAGAGTAAAGGCAAGATATGGAAGATTACGGGGCTGGTGGCACTTTCTGATTATAGCTGCCTGTTCCAGAATAACAGTGATACGATGTTTGATGCAGTGAAGTTCGGTGTTGCGATAGTGACGGATAAAGGATTTCAGACATTGGATAAAAAGGCATGTCAATACAACTATTCATGGACTTACAACAAGGAACCAGAGAATGAGAAAGCGGAAAAAGAGGTAGCGGAAGACCTGATGGAAAACATTGGCAAAGAAGTTACGCTGGAGAGCTTCGTTCCAAGATATCAGAATCAGGCGATCAATTTCACCGGAGAGGACATGGGAAGTGACCGTGCGATGATCATCGTACTTCTCTACATGGTTATTGTGATCATGGCATTTGTATTTGGCGTGACGATCAGCAATACGATACGAAATGAAGCAGCTGTCATCGGAACGCTCAGGGCATCCGGCTACACAAGAAAAGAACTGATACATCATTATATGGTTCTTCCGATATGCGTGACGCTGGCTGGCGCACTGATTGGAAATATACTTGGATATACGGTGCTGAAAAATGTATGTGCAGGGATGTATTACGGCAGTTACAGTCTGCCGACTTATGTAACTGTATGGAACGGAGAAGCATTTCTGCTGACAACGGTTGTGCCGGTGTTGATCATGTTGCTGATTAATTATATGGTATTGCATCACAAATTAAAATTATCTCCGTTACAGTTTTTAAGAAGAGATCTGTCTGGTAAAAAGAAGAAAAAGGCGATGTATTTAAGCCCGAAAACAAGCATTTTCCATCGCTTCAGGCTGCGAATTATTTTCCAGAACAAGAGTAATTATCTGGTATTATTTACAGGTATATTATTTGCAAATCTTTTGCTGTTCTTCGGACTGCTGCTTCCGTCAGTACTGAGTCATTATCAGGTGGAGATCCAGAACGGGCTTCTGGCAAAATATCAGTATCTGTTAGAAGCGCCGGTGTCAGCGGCAAGTGGAAATGAACTGGACAGACTGATTTCCATGCTGGAGTTTTCAGCTGGAACAAAGACGGACAATCCGGATGCGGAAGAATTCAGTGCTTACAGTCTGGATACACTCCCGGGGAAATATAAAACAGAAGAAATCATGCTTTATGGTGTGGATCCGGACAGTGACTATGTGAAAGTTGACACGAAAGATGGCGTTTATATTTCAAGCGCCTATGCGGATAAATTCCGGATTAAAAAAGGTGACATGATCAAGTTAAAAGAGAAATACGAAAAAGATACTTATTCTTTTAAAGTAAAAGGAATCTACCAATACAGCGGTGCACTCTGTGTTTTTATGGATCAGCAGAAGCTGAATAAAACATTTGATCTGGGAACCGATTATTACAGTGGTTATTTTTCAAAAACAAAGATTACGGATATTGATGAAAAATATATCGGTTCTGTCATTGATTTGAGTGCACTTACAAAAGTATCCAGACAATTGGATGTGTCGATGGGAAATATGATGGGACTGGTCAACGGATTTGCAGTTGCAATTTTCCTTGTACTCATTTATCTGCTGTCCAAGATCATTATAGAGAAAAATGCACAGTCGATATCTATGGCGAAAATTCTTGGATACACAGATGGAGAGATTGGCAGGTTATATATATTATCAACATCGATCGTTGTAATACTTTGCCTTTTGTTCAGTTTTCCGATAGAAGAAACATTTATGAAAATAATCTTCCGGGAGATGATGCTAGCCAGCATTTCCGGCTGGATCACATTGTGGATAGATCCGATGATTTATGTAGAAATGTTCGTAATCGGAGCAGTAACTTATGCAGTAGTTGCAGCGCTGGAATACAGAAAGATTCAGAAGGTTCCGATGGATGAAGCATTAAAAAATGTAGAATAAGGTTTGAATCAGAAAATATTTGTAGTATAATAGAACCATCATAGTGCAGTGGGAGGAAAACACGAAAGTATGACCGGTTCTGAAAGAAGAGATAAGATAATTGCCACAATGCAGGAAAACAGGATGCCGGTTCCGGGGAAGGAACTGGCGTCCTTTTACAATGTAAGCCGTCAGGTGATCGTTCAGGATATTGCTCTGATGCGTGCAGCCGGATATGATATCATATCTACGAACAGAGGATATATTCTGAACAGTCCGAAGAGTGTAAAACGTATTTTTAAAGTGCAGCATACAGATGAACAGATGGAAGATGAGCTCTATTCAATTGTGGATCTGGGAGGCTGCGTGGAGACAGTTATTGTGAATCATAAAGTATATGGACGGATGGAGGCGAAGCTTCATATTACGTCTCGGAGACTTGCGTGGGAATTTTTGGAAGATATAAGGAGTGGCAAATCCAGTCCGCTTAAGAATATCACATCAAACTATCATTACCATGAGGTGCATGCAGATAGTGAAGAGACACTGGACATGATAGAAAATATGTTAAGAGAGAAAGGATATTTAGTTGAGGACTAAAGACATCGACAGATGTTGTACCTCAAGGGGAAGAGGGAAAAATGAAATTTGAAGCAAAAAAAGATTTGAAGCGAATTGTAGTTGTATGTTTTGCGGCGTTGATGATGGCATTAAACATTAAGACATTTGTGCGTGCCGGAGGACTGTATCCGGGCGGTGCGACAGGACTTACACTTCTTGTTCAGCGAAGTGCAAAACTGTTTTTCCATATTGCGATTCCATATACATTCGTCAATGTGCTGCTGAATGCAGTGCCGATCTATATCGGATTTCGCTTTATCGGTAAAAAGTTTACATTGTATTCCTGTCTGATGATCGTATTGACCAGTGTGCTGACAGATATGTTGCCGGGATATGCGATCACGTATGACACACTTTTGATCAGTATTTTTGGAGGAATGATCAATGGACTGGCAATCAGCCTGTGTCTTGCGGTCAATGCGACCAGTGGAGGAACTGACTTTATTGCAATTTATCTGTCAGATAAGAAAGGAATCGATTCCTGGAATATGGTTCTTGGACTGAATGTGATCATCCTTGCGGCAGCAGGTGTACTGTTCGGATGGGATAAAGCGCTGTATTCGATTATTTTCCAGTATGCGTCAACGCAGGTGCTTCATGAGCTGTATAAAAAATATCAGCAGAATACAGTGCTTGTTGTAACGAATCACGCAAGAGATGTTTATGAAGCAATTGCAAGAGTGTGCAATCACAGTGCTACGATCATGGAAGGTGAAGGATCTTATGAACACCGTGAACGTAAGGTCGTTTATTCTGTTATATCAAGCGCTGAGATCAAAAAGGTTATGAAAGCAATCAAAGAAGCCGATCCGCATGCTTTTGTCAATGTAATGAAGACAGAGCAGCTATCCGGACGTTTCTACCAGAAACCGACAGATTAAGACAGAGATATGAGAAATGTGTCGAAGGAAAAATTTGCAATTATGACTGGCTATGGTATAATAGTTGCGACCAAAAAATTGGTGTAGCGATGTAAGGAGGAATACCATGGCTAGAAAACGAGTAATAAAGAAAAAAGAAGCAATGAAAGCGGCAATAGAAAAAGCGCAGCTTACAGAGGAGAAAAAAGCAGCAGAAAAAGCGCAGCTTACAGAGGAGAAGAAGACACAGTCTGCAGAAGAAAAAGTAGCAGAGAAAGTCAGCGATACTGCGAAAGAGATAAAGGCAACAGCAAAAACAGCAGCCAGAACAGCTGTAAAAGAGGCGAAAGCAGCCAAAGAGACTGTAAAAAAGACAGCAGCCAAAGAAGTGAAGGGAGCCAAAGAAGCAGTGAAGAAGACTGCTGCAAAGAGACCATCTAAGAAGGATATGAAAGTCCGTACATTTGTGGAATATTATGGCAAGCAGGTCGAGGAAAAAGAAATGATCGCCAGAGTCAAGAAGGCGTGGACGAAAAAGGGAAAGAGAGTCGGGGAGATTAAGACACTGGAACTATATGTCAAACCGGAAGAAGGCGCTGTTTATTATGTAATCAACAGTGAGGAGACCGGCGCAGTAGAATATTAAACTGTGAAAGACAGGGGATTAGAAGATAAGGGACAAAAGGAGAGACGAATATGGATGAAATAAAGACATTATTAGAGAACGTTTTAAGTAAAACATCCGATATGAAACAGGCATTTATCGATCTTGCACCGAACAGCCGGATGAATATGGGAATTATTGGTGCAATGATCATTGTTGGAGTGCTGCTTGCACTGTTTGGACTGAAACTGGTAAAATTATTTACGGCGCTTTGTGGCTTCGGCATTGGTGCAGCAATCGGAGCGGGAGTTGTACAGGTTATGCATCCGTCTCAGATGACAGGGATGATTATTCTGTTTGGCTGTGCTGTCGTTATGGCTGTGCTTGCGTTTTTCCTACATAAACTGGGTATATTTATCACGGTGTTTATAGTATCTATGGCGATTGCGGTGACGGCGAATATGCCACACAGTTTACTGATCGCCGGAATTTATGTTGTGGTATCTCTGATACTTGCAATACTTGCGGTGATTTTCACAGAACCACTGATGATCGTTGTAACAGCATTTGCCGGCGGAATGAGTGTTGGAACAGCAGTTGTAATGCTTGTGGATCTTCCGTTTGCGGGAGCGGCAAGACTGGTGATCGGTGTTGTTGTTGCAATTATCGGCATGATTGTACAGTTTATGATGCAGTCAAGAAAACTTGGCAAAAAAGAGAAGAAATTCTCAGAAAAAATAAAAGAACAGGATTCTGTGGAGTCAGAAGTTGAGAAAGCAAGAATGATACTGGATGATTTTGATGATGATACGGATGAAGATGATGAGTAAGTAGTCCATTTTATGAGACACCTCTTCTGCTATAGTATTGAATTATAGAAGGAGAGGTGCTTTTTTATGAGAAGAATTATAAGGAGATTTTTACAAAACAGCAAGATGATAACAGGCGTGCTTGTTCAGATGATGGCAGCTTTTTTATTTGGTTTCACAGCAGTTGAGCTGCCGAACTATCTGTATTTTCTGATCTGGTGTACAGGTCTTATTCTCTGCTGTAGTGTGACAGGAACAAAAGAATCAAAAAAAGCGTTTTGAGGGAAATACAGGCAGAAGTCCGGATCAGTTGTATTTTGCATGATATGTGATATAATAAAATCAAGTTCATGCAAAGGAGGCTTGTTTATGAAGCTGGATATGCATTGTCATGTGAAGGAAGGTTCTGTTGACAGCAGAGTGAGTCTGGACGAATATATTACAAAACTGAAAGCACACGGATTTGACGGAATGTTGATCACCGACCATGATACGTATAAAGGATACAGATACTGGAAGAACGAGATGAAAGGCAAGGTGTACGAAGATTTTGTTGTACTCAAAGGCATCGAGTATGACACCTGTGATGCAGGACATATCATCTGTATTATGCCGGAAGGTGTGAAGATGCGTTTGCTTGAGATGCGTGGAATGCCAGTGGCTATGCTGATCGATTTTGTGCATAGGCATGGCGGAATTTTAGGACCGGCACATCCGTGTGGCGAGAAATATATGAGCTTTACGAATACAAAGAGATATTATCGTTCACCGGAGATTATCAAGCGTTTTGATTTTATTGAAGCATTTAACGCCTGCGAACCGGAAGCATCGAATGAAGGTGCAAGGAAGCTGGCGCAGAAGTATAAGAAACCGGGGATCGGAGGAAGTGATTCTCATAAGCTGAATTGTGTTTCCATGGGATATACGATTCTTCCGGAGCGTGTCACCTGTGAGACAGGGTTGATTGCACTAATACGGAAGAAAGTACCGATAGAAGCAGGAGGGAAACTGTACGATAAGACAACGAAAGACAGGATTGGAAAAGCAAGCAAGCTTTTGGCATATTCATTCTGGTTTTATAACAAAGGCGGCGAATTGCTGAAGAGAAGAAAGAGACGGAAAAAAGGTAAGATTGAAAATCCAATGGATCCGATCGATCCAATCGAGATTCAATATTTAAAAGAGCATAATTCTTAGATATTTCTGAGAAAAAGAGAAAGGCACATATACAGGATTAAAGAATCCGTATATGTGCCTTTGCAACTGTAATACTATTAATGGAAAGCCTGTCAGTGCAGTATTATAAATTTCAATCTTACGCAGACAAGATTAAAATAATAAAGAGCAGACGTGGTAAGCAATGCAGCTGCATGTCCATGCAGTAACTAATTGATAGAGAAGAATAGATATAGTAGATTTCCAACTGTTCAATTCTCTATGAATCGTTGCGATGGTAGCAGTGCATGGTACATAAAGCAAACAAAAAACCATAAGAGCGTATGCGTTTGCAGGACCGAATCCAAGAGTACCCAAAGTGGCAGACATGGTTGTCATGCCATGTGCGGTTGTAATATTCTGTATCCCGAAAAGGACACTGCAACTGGACACAACCACTTCTTTTGCGGCAATTCCGGCAATCAGTGCGACAATGATCTGCCAGTATCCAAGACCGACAGGCCGAAAGAGCGGGACGATTGCTTTTCCAATATAGGATCCGAAACTCAGACTGATATCTGTTACATATCCAGTCGGACCGAAATTTAAAATAATCCACATCAGAACAGATGCTAGGAAAATAACGGTTCCAGCTTTTGTCAGGTAGTCTTTGATCTTTTCCCATACATAAATTGCAATGGTGTGTGCATTTGGTGACTTGTATTCCGGAAGCTCGATCAACAGTGCATGATCGGCTTTTGAACCGTCTATACGTGAAAGGATGTAGGCGGTTGTGATCGCAATCAAAATTCCAAGTATGTACAAAGAGTAGCAGGCGAGCATTGCGTGTTCTCCAAAAAACATGGATGAGAACAGGACGTAAATCGGAAGTCTTGCACTGCAGGACATAAATGGTGTGATCAAAATTGTTTTGAACCGGTCTTTCGGATGCTCTAAAGCCCTGGATGCCATAACAGCAGGAACGGAACAGCCAAATCCCAGAAGTAATGGCAGAAAAGCTTTTCCGGACAGTCCGAGATGGCTCATAATATCATCCATTACAAAAGCAACTCTTGCCATATAGCCACTGTCCTCCAAAAACGCCAGTGCCAGGAAGAGAATAAAAATATTTGGCAAAAAAGTTAAGATCCCGCCTACACCGGAAATGATTCCGTCCGTGATGAGCGATGAAAGCATCGGGTGTACATGTAGTGCCTGTAAAAGGGCAGATGCACCGGATGTCAGGTAGTCTAATGCAATTTCAAAATATCCTTTCAGAAAATCACCAATTGTAAATGTCAGGAAAAATACAATTGCCATAATGCCAAGGAAGATTGGAAGTCCCAGAAACCGATTCGTCAGGTAAGAATCTATCTTATCTGTAGCTGCCTCTTTTTTTGATTTACCAACGAGGACTTCACCGATCACTTCTTCGATAAAATCATATTTCTGATTGATCATATCTTTTTCGTAGCTTCGCTCAATAATATCGGCGCAGTCAATTGGATGACGTTTGCGGATATCAGGATCGTTTTCGAGAAGTTTGATCGCATGCCAGCGTTTGTTTGTCATATCCGGATATTTTTTTGAAAGACGGCTGATCAGGAGATCAATTTTGTCTTCGATTTCATCGTTGTAAACCATTGCATATTCAGAATGGTGATCATGTCGGTGATTAGAAGACTTCCCAGTGTGATGATGAATCAACGGATCCTGAACATCAGGATCATTATGATGTGCTACAGCATGCATTAAGATAGATAGTCCGGTGCGTTTGCGTGCAGAAACCGGAATGACTGGTATGCCGAGCATTTCCGGAAGCCGGTGAAGATCTAATTCCAGCCCGCGTTCTTCAACGATATCCATCATATTGAGCGCCAGTACAACCGGCTTGCCAAGTTCAAGAAGCTGCAATGTTAAATAGAGATTGCGTTCAAGACTGGAAGCATCAATGACGTCTACAATGACATCTACTTCATCACTTAAAATACAGTCTCTGGATACGGTTTCTTCCATCGTATAAGATGAGAGACTGTAAATGCCGGGAAGATCGATCAGACGAAATTCCTGCCCTTTGTAAAAGGTTTTTCCTTCTTTCTTTTCAACAGTTACGCCGGGCCAGTTTGCAACTTTTAAATTCGCGCCTGTGTATGCATTAAAAAGCGTTGTCTTTCCGCAGTTCGGATTCCCGATGAATCCGACATTGATAATTTTGCTGTTGTTATTAGTCTGGTTATTTTTTTCTCTTGTGTCTCCAAGTCCCATGTCAGTTTTGCTCCTTTACTTCAATATGATTGGCAATTCTTTTTCCGAGAGCAAAACGTGTTCCGCGGAATTTCACAGTGAGTGAGCCTTTTTTCTGATTATTCATTATTGTGATAGTACTGCCTTCCGTAAGTCCCAAGGCTTCCAGACGGCGTTCTAGTTTTTCTTCCAGTTGAATGGAAACAACCTGATAGGAAGTATTACTGTTTCCCTGTTTTAATGTCATGTATGTATTCCTCTCTAATGTTAATGATAAATATTATCTATAATAATTCTTTTATAATATCATTTTTTAGAGAATATATCAATCTGAAAAGTATTGACAAATGTGTAAAACGTCTATATGATTAATACACTCGTCTTAAGAAGTTCTGATGATTCTTTATAATCAATATTCGTACGGGGAATCCCCCGACAGGGAAATGATCTTCCCGAATTTCACAAAACGAGAAATCATAAAAGGAAAGGAGGGCAGTTACAGTAACTGGTTTTAGCAATTTAATTTTACAATTGAAGAAGGAGTAGTGCTTATGAAAAAAAGAAATTTCCCATGGAGTCCTTTTGTGCGGTTTCTGGCGGTGCTTTGTCTGGTTTTCTGTTGCGTGCCGGCAGTAAAAAGTAAGGCGAAAGATGTGTCGCTGAGAAGAGGCGAAGAAGTATTTTATGAAGGGTATTCAACGTTTTACTATTATATTGACGGAAACCTTGGATATTGTCTGGAACCAAAACGAAGTTCTCCGCATGACGGAACCTATACGTCAAAACAATTGACGAATGACACGCTTTTAAGTAAAACACTGTATTATGCGTATGGCAATCCGGGGTATCAGAAGTATTTGAAACCTGTATTTGGAGAAAACTGGCAGGAAAAGAAAAAAGCTTACAGTCTGTCGCATTGTATTCTGTCCTATGTATATGACGAATGCAAAGATTCAAGTGATGCATTTCTGGGATTAAGTGACACAATGAAGCAGAAAGTGAAAAGCTGTACGGCGAAGATTAAGACATTTCCGAAAATACCGGATCCGGATATTGCTTTTTCAGAGAAGACATTGACGGCTGTTTATGATAAAAATGAAAAAGTGCAAAAGACAAAAACTATCACCTGCAAGGGCGATGAAGATAATTCAATTGTCCTGAAACTGCCTGCGGATGTAATACTGGTAAATGAAACAAAAGGGACAAAAAAGACAGGAAATGTGACGGTTTACGGCGGCGATCGTTTTTATTTGAAGTGTCCGGTGGGAAAATGGAATGCCCAGACGTGGAAAACAGGCAACATTTATGGGAAAAACAGACAGAATTGGAGAAGTCTGGTGATTAATACCGGAGCAGGCGGACAGCACCTGGGAGTCGGGGAACTGGTAAGTGCGGATAATATTCCAACCAGTCTTGCGGTGCAATGGATTGAAAAGCCGGAACTTAAAGTGGAAAAGAGCGCTGACCGGGAAGATAAAAAATATAAAGTTGGTGACAGGATTACATATACGGTTGATGTGACGCAGCAGATTGAGAAGGCGGTTGCCTCAGGCGTTACGATCACAGACCGGATTCTAACGGAAGGAGTGAGACTTCTTCCGGATTCTATTATTCTGTATGACAAAGATCAAAGCGTTGTATCTGACGCGGTTATTTCTGTAAAAGAGAACACATATACAATTGAAACAAAACATTTTCTGGAAAGTATTCATTCCGGTGACAAATACACAGTGACTTATCAGGTGGAAATTCTGGATGAGAAACTGCTCGGAAAAGAGATTGAAAATGAAGTAATCGTCCGTGCCGATAATGCGGAAGATGTGGATGATACGGAAATCGTGACTGTGGAAGAATCGGAAAAACCAGAGAAACCAGAAAAACCGGAGAAACCGGAAAAACCGGCAGAAAAGAAGAAACCTGAGATTGTGAAAGTAGAGAAAAAGGCAGAAAAACCGTCAGTGAAGAAGAAAGAGATTGTAAAAACCGGAGACGAACAAGATTTGATACTTCTTACGGTCTTATGTATTCTTTCTTGCACTGTAATATTTACCTGTGGTAGAATAGCTCGTAAGACTAAGTAGAAGAATAGGAGGTTGTCGTGATGGGAATGACAATGACGCAGAAAATATTAGCTGCCCATGCAGGTCTTGATCATGTTGTGGCAGGACAGTTGATAGAAGCAAAGTTAGACGTAGTTATGGCAAATGATATTACCGGGCCAATGGCACTGCCGATTTTCAGACAGATGGCAGAGAAGGTATTTGACAAAGATAAAGTAGTACTTGTACCGGATCATTTTACGCCGAATAAAGATATTAAATCCGCAGAGAATTCAAAATCAATCCGCGAATTTGCAAAAGATCAAGGACTTTCCTGGTATTTTGAACAGGGAAAATCCGGTGTAGAGCATGCGATTCTTCCGGAAGCAGGTGTTGTAGCAGCAGGTGAATGTATTATCGGTGCAGATTCACATACCTGTACATATGGAGCACTGGGGGCATTTTCTACCGGTGTCGGAACAACGGATATTGCAACAGGTATGGCAACCGGAGAACTCTGGTTCAAAGTGCCAAGTGCATTAAAATTTGTCCTGAAAGGACAGCCGGGACCTTATGTGAGCGGTAAAGATATTATTATTCATATCATTGGTAAGATCGGTGTGGACGGAGCACTTTACAAATCTATGGAATTCACAGGTGAAGGAATTGCAGCTCTTTCCATGGATGACCGTTTTACAATGGCGAATATGGCGATTGAAGCAGGCGCAAAGAACGGAATCTTCCCGGTAGATGATCAGACAAAAGCTTATCTTAATGAGCATACGAAGAAAGCATATCAGGTCTATGAAGCGGATGAGGATGCAGAGTATGACGAAGTAATTGAGATCAATCTTTCCGAAGTACGTCCGACCGTTGCATTCCCACACCTTCCGGGTAATGCTAAGACAATCGATGAGATTGAAGCAATGGAACCGATCAAGATCGATCAGGTTGTAATCGGATCCTGTACAAATGGACGTATGGAAGACATGCGTAAGGCAGCAGCTATTTTAAAAGGACATAAAGTACATGAAGATGTGCGTGTAATGGTAATTCCGGCAACACAGAAAATTTACAAACAGTGTATCAAAGAAGGACTTCTTGATATTTTCGTAGATGCGGGCTGTGCCGTGAACACACCAAGCTGTGGACCGTGTATGGGCGGACATATGGGCGTTATGGCAGCAGGAGAAAAGTGTGTATCTACAACAAACCGTAATTTTGTAGGAAGAATGGGACATGTAGATTCCTTGATTTATCTTGCATCGCCGGAAGTAGCAGCAGCAAGTGCGATCGCAGGATGTATTGCAAATCCGGAGAAAGTGGGTGACAGATAATGAAGGCATTAGGACATGTATTTAAATATGGAGACAACGTAGACACAGATGTAATCATTCCGGCAAGATACCTGAATTCATTTGACGCGCAGGAGCTGGCAAGTCATGCAATGGCAGACATTGATCCGGACTTTGTGAATAAAGTAAAACCGGGAGATCTGATCGTGGCAAATAAGAACTTCGGATGTGGCTCATCCAGAGAGCATGCACCGCTCTGTCTTAAGACGGCAGGAGTAAGCTGCGTGATCGCAGAGACATTTGCAAGAATTTTTTACCGTAATTCTATTAATATCGGACTGCCGATCATCGAATGTCCGGAAGCTGCAAGAGGAATCGAAGCAGGCGATGAAGTGGAAGTAGATTTCGACAGTGGTAAGATTTACAACCGTACAAAAGGAACAGAATTCCAGGGACAGCCATTCCCGGAATTCATGCAGAAACTGATTGCAGCAGGCGGTCTTGTAAAATATACAAACAGCAAGAAGAAATAATAGCAAGAAAGACCAAAGGAAAGGTGGAAATATGAGTCTACATTACAAAAGTACCCGGAATTCCGAGTTAAAGGTAACTGCATCTGAAGCAATTTTAAAAGGGCTTGCTCCGGATGGCGGTTTATTTGTACCTGAAGAGATTCCAAAACTGGATGTTTCTATGGAGCAGTTAAAAAGTATGAGCTATCAGGAGATTGCTTATGAAGTAATGAAGCTGTTTCTGGCCGATTTTACAGAGGGAGAACTGAAAGGGTGCATTGAGAAAGCATATGACAGCAAGTTTGATACGGAAGAGATTGCATCTTTGGTAAAGGTATCGGATACTTACTATCTGGAGTTATTCCACGGTGCAACCATCGCATTTAAAGATATGGCACTTTCCATTCTGCCACATCTCCTTACGACTTCTGCGAAGAAGAATCACGTAGAGAATAAGATCGTGATCCTGACAGCGACATCCGGAGATACCGGAAAAGCTGCAATGGCAGGATTTGCAGATGTGGAAGGAACACAGATCATCGTGTTCTATCCGAAGAACGGTGTCAGTAAAGTACAGGAACTTCAGATGGTAACGCAGAAGGGAAGCAATGTAGATGTTGTTGCGATCCACGGCAATTTTGACAATGCGCAGAGCGGTGTCAAAGCAATGTTTGAAGACAAAGAACTTGCAGAAGAACTTGCCGGCAAGGGATATCAGTTTTCATCAGCCAACTCTATTAATATCGGACGCCTGGTTCCGCAGGTTGTTTATTATGTATATGCATATGCAAAACTTTTGGAAAATGAAGAACTTGCGAACGGAGAAGAATTACAAGTTGTCGTTCCGACAGGTAATTTTGGAAATATTCTTGCAGCTTACTATGCAAAACAGATGGGTGTGCCGATTGGTAAACTGATCTGTGCATCGAATGAAAATAAAGTATTGTTTGATTTCTTCCAGACAGGAACTTATGATAAGAACCGTGAATTTGTGTTGACAACATCGCCATCTATGGATATCCTGATTTCCAGCAATCTGGAGCGTCTGATTTATGTAATTGCAGGCGAGGACAGCGATAAGACAAAAGAACTGATGGAAGCTTTGAAAAAAGATGGAACGTATACGGTTTCGGAAGATATGAAAGCAAAACTGTCTGATTTTGCTGCAGGATATGCCACAGAGGACGAGACGGCAGAGCAGATCCATGATGTCTATGATAAGACCGGTTATGTGATGGATACACATACAGCAGTTGCATCTTATGTATGCAGCCGGTATGAACAGTCAGAAAAGACAGGCAAGAAATATCTGATCGCGTCCACAGCAAGCCCATACAAATTCGTGAAGAGCGTTATGACAGCAATTGATGCAAAATATGCAGAAGAAGATGAATTTGCACTGCTTCCGAAATTGCAGGAGCTTTCACAGGTCGATATGCCGCAGGCAATCAAAGACATTCTGGATGCAAATGTCCTGCATAATATCGAATGTGATGTAGATCAGATGGAAGAGACTGTAAAACAGATCCTGAACCGTTAGTCAAAAGAAGAGAAATACAGAAGATACGGAGGATAACGAAGAATGGAAGGTGTATTTGGAGTAATAGGTCTGGGACTCGGATTGTATTGCCTGTATGGATGTTACATGCTGAGATTCAAACATGAGATCAACCGGACGATCTTACTTCCGAAAAACGTGAATATTAAAAAGTGCAAAGATCTGGATGGATACTGTAAGGAGGCATTGCCGCCACTTTTAATACTTGGTATTGCCGCAACTTTATATGGTGCTTCCGATCTGTATAACACTTATATCGGAGAAGCGAAGACGGTATTTTATGTTTTCATGACCATTACGATCGTTGCGCTTGTGATTTACGCTGTAATGATTAAAAAAATCAATAATAAATATTTTAAAGCATAAGGAAATGCAAGATTGCGCATGCAATCTTGCATTTTTTAAATACCATAGACAAGGATTTAACGAAAAAAGGAAGATAAATGCATAAAAAATGTCTAAAACTTTCGAAAAAAGATTGTTAAAGTCTTGACTTTTTTTGAAATAAATGAGATAATAAAAGCAAATGTTGTCGTGCACAGACAGGACAATGTAAATAATGAAGAAAAGAGGTTAATGTAAAATGGCAAAAATCGATTTAAGCAAGTATGGAATTACAGGAACTACAGAGATTGTTTATAATCCTTCTTATGAGATGTTATTTGAAGAAGAAACAAAACCTGAACTTGAAGGTTATGAAAGAGGACAGGAGAGCGAACTCGGAGCAGTGAATGTAATGACAGGTATCTATACCGGTCGTTCGCCAAAAGATAAATATATCGTAATGGATGAAAATTCCAAAGATACGGTATGGTGGACCTCTGATGAGTATAAAAATGATAACCACCCGGCATCAGAAGAGACATGGAAAGCTGTAAAAGAGATTGCACAGAAAGAACTTTCCGACAAGAAACTTTATGTTGTAGATGCATTCTGCGGTGCAAACAAAGATACACGTATGGCAATCCGCTTTATCGTAGAAGTTGCATGGCAGGCACATTTTGTAACAAATATGTTTATCAAACCAACAGAAGAAGAACTGAAAAATTTTGAGCCGGACTTCGTTGTTTACAATGCGTCAAAAGCAAAAGTTGAGAACTACAAAGAATTAGGACTGAATTCTGAGACAGCAGTAGTATTCAACATCACAAGCCGTGAGCAGGTAATCATCAATACATGGTATGGTGGAGAGATGAAGAAAGGTATGTTCTCTATGATGAACTACTATCTGCCATTAAAAGGTATTGCATCTATGCACTGCTCAGCAAACACAGATATGAACGGAGAGAATACAGCAATCTTCTTCGGACTTTCCGGAACAGGTAAGACAACGCTTTCTACTGATCCGAAGAGACTTCTGATCGGTGATGACGAGCACGGATGGGATGATAATGGAGTATTTAACTTTGAAGGTGGATGTTACGCAAAAGTTATCAACCTGGATAAAGAGTCTGAGCCGGATATTTACAATGCAATCAAACGTAACGCACTTCTTGAAAATGTCACACTGGACAAAGATGGTAAGATTGATTTCGCAGATAAGAGCGTGACAGAGAATACGCGTGTATCTTACCCAATCGATCACATTGAGAAGATCGTACGTCCGATATCAGCAGCACCGGCAGCTAAGAATGTAATCTTCCTGTCAGCAGATGCATTTGGAGTACTTCCTCCGGTATCTGTATTAACTCCGGAACAGACAGAATATTACTTCCTGTCAGGATTTACAGCAAAACTTGCAGGAACAGAGCGTGGAATCACAGAGCCTACACCGACATTCTCAGCTTGTTTCGGACAGGCATTCCTGGAGTTGCATCCGACAAAATATGCTCACGAATTAGTTAAAAAGATGAAAGCTAACGGAGCAAAAGCATATCTTGTTAATACAGGATGGAATGGAACAGGAAAACGTATCTCTATCAAAGATACTCGTGGAATCATTGATGCAATCTTAAGCGGAGATATTAAGAATGCACCGACAAAGACAATTCCATACTTCAACTTCGAAGTTCCGACAGAGCTTCCGGGCGTTGATACAGGAATCCTTGATCCAAGAGATACTTATGCCGATGCAGCAGAGTGGGAGACAAAGGCAAAAGATCTCGCAGGAAGATTTGTTAAGAACTTTGCTAAATATGAAGGTAACGAAGATGGTAAGGCACTTGTATCTGCCGGACCACAGTTATAAGAAAACAGTTGTAAAATAGAGATTATTGGAGTATAATAATCTCAGTTGGAAACCTGAAATGTTCGATAACTTCTGTTATTTTGAACCTACAATACTTTAAACGGGACTCTTATTATCTCTGTAATATGTCAAGCCCTCATTTATGCAGGGGAAGGCAGAAAAGCAGATGCGGACACCCACCTAGCGGATGGCTAGGAGTCAAAATACAGAAACCGGCATTTTGGGGAATACAGAAGATAAGGCAGATGCCGCAGAACGATTAGCGATAATCCGATGCGGCATCTTCTTTTTATCCATATGTGAACAAAAAAGAGCTGTTAATGCAGCGAAAAGTACAAGAAACGTGTGGCTTTACGAATGTTACGAATGTATATGGAGGGATTCAGTTGAAATGTCAGAAAAATAGAAAACATCAAAAGAGTATTCGTTTGTGTGGCTGTATTCTCATTGCCGCTTTTTTTATTGTGTTACTCAGTGGAAAACTGCCGGAAGTAGCGAGGAGAAGACAAGTACGTGAAAGTGACAGGCAGAAACAGACATACAACAATACATATGAAAAAGATGTGTCAAAAAAACAGACGGATAATACGAAAATAGCGAAAAAGAATCCAAAGATCCGTGTTCTCCTGATGACAACAGGATATACCCGGGCGTTTCATACGGAAGTGAAAGTTTCGGGAAAAGAAGGCTTGATATTAAGAATAGGAGCGAAAAAAGTTTCCGTACCTGCCGGAAAAACTGTGACGATAAAAGCTTCAAATCGGCGACTGAAAAAACATACAATAAAAATTCGTGCAAGAAAAGGTACGGTACAGGTTAAGAGCATACGAAGAGGTTATGGAACGCCGTCTTACAGCGGGACACTGGAACTTAAGTCTGCCGGAAAGAAGATCGCACTGATCAATGAACTTACGGTAGAAGATTATCTCTGTGCGGTTGTTCCGAGCGAGATGCCGGTGTCATATAAACTGGAAGCATTAAAAGCGCAGGCTGTCTGCGCGAGAAGCTATGCTTACCGGCAGATGGAGAACTATGCTTATCCGAAATACCGGGCGCATGTCAATGACAGTACAGATTATCAGGTATATGGCAATTCAAAGCAGGCGGATTCTGCTGTGAAAGCGGTCAGGCAGACAGCCGGAGAAACTGCAAAGTATAAAGGGAAAATTGCAACAACATACTATTATTCGACATCTTCCGGAAGAACGACGACAACTGCAGCGTGGGGAAGCACTTTATCAGCAGCTACCGGCTATCTGAAATCCGTCAGAGTCAGTGGAAAAAACGGGGATTATGAGAAAAATCTTCCATGGTACCGGTGGACAGTGGACGTAACGGCAGCAAGATTGTCAACGATTCTTTATAAAAATACCGGAAAAGATGTCGGAAGTATCCGCAAGATATATATTTCAAAAAGAGGTCCGGGAAAAGTAGCGCTGGAACTTAAAGTAAAGGGAGACAAAGGAAATCTGACTGTAAAAACAGAGAATAAAATCCGGTCAGCGCTTGCGGGAGATTATGATATCCGGAAGCAGGACGGAAGTAAGGTGAAGTTTCGAACATTGCTTCCAAGTGCGTTTATTACAATTACGAAAAAAAATAGCCAGATCCACATCCGGGGAGGCGGATTTGGACATGGAATCGGAATGAGCCAGACAGGAGCCAATGAAATGGCAAAACAGGGGAAAACTTACAAAGAAATATTGAAACTGTTTTATTCTGGCATTACGGTAGAAAATTAATAATATGAAGAAAAACATCTAAGAAAATGTCTACCGATATGATAAAAGACAGATAATCGTAGACAAAGCGCATGAAATCAGTTAAAATGGGGTGCGAATGTCAGGAGAGAACTATGAAGAAAATAAAAGAAATCGGTTCAAAAATAATACAGATAACAACAGACATATCCCATGATCATGTAGGTGCGTATGCTGCACAGTCGGCATACTTTTTTATGCTGTGTCTGATTCCGATCATTCTGCTTCTTCTGACACTGGTGCGTTATACACCAGTGACGAAAGCAGATGTTATGGCGGCAGTGATCCAGGTGTTCCCGTCATCTGTGGAGACACTGATCACATCGATCGTGAATCAGGTTTACAACCAGTCAATGAGCATCATCCCGATCACGGTAGTTGTAGCGCTCTGGTCAGCAGGAAAAGGTGTACTTGCGATGTCTTCCGGACTGAACTGCATTTACAAATGCCATGAGACACGTAACTATTTTTATCTCCGTCTGCGGGCAACAATCTATACAGTGATGTTCCTGATCGTGATCATATTCCTGCTGCTGTTGTCTGTGTTTGGTAATACAATAAATATATTTATCACAAATCATGTAACGATCATGAAACAGATTGCTGACTGGCTGATTAAGACGCGTACGATCATTACGCCTATCACATTGATGATATTCTTCCTTTTGATCTATAAGTTTCTGCCAAACCGCAGGACAAATTTAAAAAGACAGATTCCGGGTGCGGTATTTGCAGCAATCGGCTGGATGATCATATCCTGGATTTTTTCTGTGTATGTAGATGTATTTCAGGGATTTTCGGATATGTACGGAAGTCTGACAACAATCGTGTTGATCATGCTTTGGATGTATTTCTGTATGTATACGATTCTGCTTGGCGGTGTAGTGAATGTGATGGTATCAGATGAGATTTTTGGAGAATAGAACTTGACATCTCCGGGCTGTATGATACAATAATGAAGTATTAGAACTCAATCTATTTTTGGAAAAAGCAATGACCGTGTAAGTAGAGAATTATTTTCCGACAGAGAGAGAAGATCGCAGGCTGGAAGTCTTCTTCGGTTCAGATAAGGATTGAATTTCCCACGTAAGCTGTTTCTTTGAAACGGAGATAATCTGTAAGTAAGAGAAAACGTAACCTGCACGTTACGCAGAAGATAAGTGCCTGCCGCAAGTAATATGCTGCAGGAATCAGGGTGGTACCACGGGTAGAACCTCGTCCCTAGGGGATGAAGTTCTTTTTTTATTGCCACAGCACCTGGATGAAGTTGCCGTCGGCAGGTTCTGCAGGTGTCTGAATATGGACAGATATATTGATGAAGAAAGGGAGAAAAGAGATGCAGGAGAAGCTTAAAGCCATCAGAGAAGAAGCATTAAAAGCAATCGAACAGGCAGATATGCCTGAAAAACTGAATGATGTCCGCGTAAAATTCCTTGGTAAAAAGGGAGAGCTGACAGCCGTATTAAAGAGTATGAAAGATGTTGCCAAAGAAGACAGACCGAAGGTTGGTCAGATGGTCAATGAGACAAGAGAAGCAATTGAGAAGATATTAGAGGAAAGCAAGAGCAAAATGGAGCGTGCGATCCGTGAAGAGAAGATGAAACAGGAAGTAATCGATGTAACACTGCCGTCCAAGAAGAATATGGTCGGACACAGACATCCGAACACGATTGCACTGGAAGAAGTAGAGAGAATTTTCGTTGGTATGGGATATGAAGTTGTAGAAGGACCGGAAGTAGAATACGATCTGTACAACTTTGAAAAACTGAATATTCCGGCAGATCATCCGGCAAAAGATGAGCAGGATACGTTCTATATTAATAAAGATATCGTACTTCGTACCCAGACATCGCCGGTACAGGCACGAGTAATGGAACAGGGAAAACTCCCAATCCGTATGATCGCACCGGGACGTGTATTCCGTTCTGACGAAGTAGATGCAACACATTCTCCTTCTTTCCATCAGATCGAAGGACTTGTTATTGACAAAAACATTTCTTTCGCAGACCTGAAAGGTACACTGGAAGTATTTGCAAAAGAGTTATTCGGACCAGAGACAAAGACGAAATTCCGTCCGCATCATTTTCCATTTACAGAGCCAAGTGCAGAAGTTGATGTTACCTGCTTCAAATGCGGCGGAAAAGGATGCCGTTTCTGTAAAGGATCCGGATGGATTGAGATTCTTGGCTGTGGTATGGTACATCCACATGTACTGGAAATGTGTGGAATTGATCCGGATGAATATACAGGATTTGCATTTGGTGTAGGTCTGGAACGTATTGCACTGTTAAAATACGAAATTGATGACATGAGACTGTTATATGAAAATGATATCCGATTCTTAAAACAGTTTTAAACGATAGATGAAGGACGCGAAAGGAGTAATAAGATGAATACATCATTATCATGGATAAAAGCATATGTTCCGGATCTTGACGTGACAGCACAGGAATATACCGATGCAATGACACTGACCGGAACAAAAGTAGAAGGATTTGAAAAGATGGATGCAGATCTGGACAAGATTGTAGTCGGACAGATTGATAAGATTGAGAAGCATCCGGATGCTGACAAGCTGATTATCTGTCAGGTAAATATCGGAACAGAATCCATTCAGATCGTAACAGGTGCACCGAATGTAAAAGAAGGTGACAAAGTACCGGTTGTTCTGGACGGCGGACGTGTTGCAGGCGGACATGAGCCGGGACAGAGAGTTGCCGGTGGAATCAAGATCAAAAAAGGCAAATTACGTGGAGTAGAGAGTAACGGTATGATGTGCTCGATCGAAGAGCTGGGATCAAACCGTGACATGTATCCGGATGCACCGGAATACGGAATCTATATTTTCCCGGAAGATACAGAAGTCGGAGCAGATGCCATTGAAGTACTGGGACTGCACGATGTTGTATTTGAATATGAGATCACATCAAACCGTGTAGACTGCTACAGTGTTGTTGGTATTGCAAGAGAGGCGGCAGCAACTTTCCACAAAGAATTTTGCCCGCCGGTTGTAACAGCAACAGGAAATGACGAAGATGTCAATGATTACATCAAAGTTACTGTAAAAAATACAGACCTCTGCCCGAGATACTGTGCAAGAATTGTAAAGAATATCAAGATTGCACCGTCACCGGAATGGATGCAGAGAAGACTGGCTTCCGTAGGAATTCGTCCGATCAATAACCTCGTAGATATTACAAACTATGTAATGGAAGAATACGGACAGCCAATGCATGCTTATGATCTGGACACGATTGCCAATCATGAGATTATTGTCCGTACTGCAGAAGCAGATGAGAAATTTACAACACTGGATGGACAGGAAAGACAGATGGATGAAGACGTTCTGATGATTTGCGACGGCGAGAAATCTATCGGTATTGCCGGAATCATGGGTGGTGAGAACTCCATGATCACAGATAATGTAAAGACAATGCTTTTTGAAGCAGCATGTTTTGACGGAACAAATATCCGCAAATCAAGCAAGAGAGTCGGACTTCGTACAGATGCTTCCGGTAAATTCGAAAAAGGTCTGGATCCGAACAATGCACAGGCTGCAATCGACCGTGCATGCCAGCTCATTGAAGAGATGGGAGCCGGAGAAGTTGTCGGCGGTATGGTAGATGTATATGGAAAGAAGAAAGAGCCGGTACGTGTGCCATTTGATCCGGAAGCAATTAACAATTTGCTTGGAACAGAGATCGCAGAAGAAGATATGATCGGATACTTCAAGAAGATTGATCTGGAATATGACAAAGAGAAGAGAGAAGTGATCGCTCCGACTTTCCGTCATGACCTGTTCCGCATGGCTGACCTTGCAGAAGAAGTTGCAAGATTCTATGGATATGATAATATCCCGACAACACTTCCGAGAGGAGAGGCAACAACAGGTAAATTATCATTCAAGCTGAGAGTGGAAGAGATTGCGCGTGATATCGCGGAGTTCTGTGGATTCAGCCAGGGAATGACTTATTCATTTGAAAGCCCGAAGGTATTTGATAAATTACTGTTGCCGGAGGATTCACCGCTTCGCCAGACAGTTGACATTGTGAATCCGCTGGGAGAAGATTACAGCGTAATGAGAACAACATCCTTAAATGGTATGCTGACTTCTCTTGCAACAAACTACAACAGAAGAAATAAAAATGTAAGATTATATGAGCTTGGTAATGTATATCTGCCAAAGGCTCTGCCACTTACAGAATTGCCGGAAGAGCGTATGCAGTTTACACTTGGAATGTATGGAGACGGAGATTTCTTCAGCATGAAAGGTGTTGTAGAAGAGTTCTTTGAAAAAGTAGGACTTCATAAAAAAGAAACTTACGATCCAAATGCCGGAAAGACATATCTGCATCCGGGACGTCAGGCAAATATCATTTATGATGGAACAGTTGTCGGATATTTAGGAGAAGTACATCCGGATGTTGCAGACAATTACGGAATCGGAACAAGAGCTTACATTGCTGTTATTGATATGCCGGAGATTGTGAAGAAGGCAACCTTTGACAGAAAATATACGGGAATTGCCAAATTCCCGGCAGTTACCAGAGATATTAGTATGGTAATGCCGAAAGAGATTCTTGTCGGACAGGTAGAAGAAGTCATCGAGAAGAAGGGTGGCGCTTATTTGGAGAGCTATGCACTGTTTGATATTTACGAAGGAGAACAGATTAAGAAAGGCTTTAAGTCCGTAGCATATTCTATCGTATTCCGTGCAAAGGATAAGACACTGGAAGAGGCAGAGATTACAAGTGCTATGAACAAGATTTTGGAAGGACTGGAAGCGCTTGGAATCGAACTTCGTAAATAAACAGTTCATTCACAGAAAGGAAAGGTAATTTCCAAAATGAAAAAGAAACAGATCATAGGCCTGCTTATAGCAGGTCTTCTGTTCGCTGTGATCGGAGTGATCAGTGTATTTGTAAATACAGCGGCAGAAAGTATTATAGGGGATGCAGCAGAAGAGATCCTTGCAGGTGGCAGTAATTTTGATCCACCGGATGACGATTACATTGCAGTTGTGAAAGTGCAGGGAACGATTCAGGAACAGGCATCAGACACGACAGATATTCTGAGCGGACAGAACAGTGGTTATCAGCATGATACGACAATGGAGTATCTGGATGAACTTATGGATGACGAAAATAATAAAGGAATTTTGCTTTATGTAGATTCGCCGGGTGGAGCAGTCTACGAATCGGAAGAATTGTATGACAAACTGATGGAATACAAGAAGATAACCAAACAGCCAATCTGGACTTATATGGCACATTATGCTGCTTCGGGAGGTTATATGGCTTCTGTATCATCAGATAAAATCTATGCAAATAAGAATACAGTGACCGGTTCCATCGGAGTTATTATGTCCGGTTATGACCTGACAGGCTTATACAAGAAACTGGGCATCCGCTATGTGAGTATTACGAGCGGTAAAAATAAAGATTCCAGCAGACTGACAAAAGAGCAGGTGAAGATATACCAGTCACAGGTAGATGAGTGTTACGAAGCGTTTGTATCCAAAGTAGCTGACGGAAGAAAAATATCCAAAGAACAGGTGAAAAAGCTGGCTGATGGAAGAACTTACACAGCAACGCAGGCAAAAAATAATGGTCTGATCGATAAAATCAGCAGTTATGATGAGATGCAGGATGAAATGAGTGACAAACTTAAGACGGATGAATTCTATGAGCCGGAGCGTAAGACGAGCCTGCTGGATGAACTATTTGCGAAAGCAGGAAGTCTGGTTCCAAAGTCAGAGGCACAGGTATTGAAAGAGACTGCCGAAGAATGTAAAAGCGGAGGACTGATGTATTATGCAGAGGGATTGCAATAGTGAAAATCTGGAATACGCAGGATTCTGGGTAAGGTTTGCTGCATATGTGCTGGATCATATGATTATCTTTTTTGGACTTATCGGAGTCCGTCTGGTATTGGCGCTTGCTTCATTTGTATTAGGGCTTCTTGAGATTAACATATTGAATACGAATGTTTTGTTTCAATATTCCTTAAAAGATGTTGCACTTTATATTTGTCAGGTGTTATATTTTATTATATGTACTTACGAAACCGGAACAACTTTTGGAAAGCGCGTATTCCATCTTAAGGTTGTAAGTGCAAAAGAAGAAAGATTAGGTCTGTTCGATATTGTGTACAGAGAGACCATAGGACGATTTCTGTGCCACGTATCGTTAGGATTTGGCTATCTGCTGGCAGGATTGGATCAGCAGAAATGTGGACTGCATGACAGACTCAGTGATACGAGAGTTGTATATGCAAAGAAAATAAAGGAGATTCATATAGAAAATGAAAACACAGGATTTTTATTATGATCTGCCGGAAGAATTGATTGCACAGGATCCGCTTGAGGATCGTTCCAGCTCCAGGCTGCTTGTCCTTGACAAGAAGTCTGGGGCTGTTTCCCATCATGTATTTAAAGAGATTATTGACTATCTGCATGAGGGAGACTGTCTGGTTATCAATGACACGAAGGTAATTCCGGCAAGGCTGATTGGTTCCAAAGTAGGAACAAATGCAAAGATTGAGATTTTATTATTAAAAAGAAAAAGCGACAACACCTGGGAGACACTTGTAAAACCGGGGAAAAAGGCAAAAGTCGGAGCGAAGATCAGCTTCGGTGACGGACTTTTGATCGGAGAAGTTGTAGATATTGTAGAGGAGGGAAATCGTCTGATCCGGTTTACTTATGACGGGATTTTTGAAGAGATCCTTGACCAGCTTGGCCAGATGCCGCTTCCTCCTTACATCACACATCAACTGGAGGATAAGAATCGTTATCAGACTGTTTATGCGAAGCATAACGGCTCGGCAGCAGCGCCGACAGCAGGACTGCATTTTACACCGGAGCTTCTGGAAGCGATTAAGAAGAAAGGCGTGGATATCGCAAGTGTGACATTGCATGTCGGGCTTGGAACTTTCCGACCGGTGAAGGTAGATGAGATCACAGAACATCATATGCATTCGGAATTTTTCCAGATTACAGAAGAAGCAGCACAGAAGATCAATCATGCAAAAGAAAACGGCGGAAGAGTAATTTGTGTCGGAACGACAAGTTGCCGTACGATCGAATCCGCGGCAGATGAAGACGGGCATTTAAAAGCATGTAGCGGCTGGACAGAGATTTTTATCTATCCGGGATATAAGTTCAAGGTTTTAGACTGCCTGATCACGAATTTCCATTTGCCGGAGTCTACGCTGGTAATGCTTGTATCAGCACTTGCCGGAAGAGAGCATGTCCTTGCGGCATATGAAGAGGCAGTGAAAGAGAGATATCGATTTTTTTCGTTTGGAGATGCGATGTTTATCCAGTAAAATGGATACATAAAGAAGGGAGAAAAGATGCAGCAGATAATAAGTGGCAAAAAGGGATCGAACCGAGTAGCGCTTTTCTGTACAGCAGGAGTTCTGATCGGATTATTCAGCCACCTTTATGAGAAAGATACATTTTTTATAACAAAAGGAATACTGGGGCTTCCATACAAGATCAGTGAAGCAATCTATCAGTTTATGATTGGAACAGATGCGGCAGACGCAGAAGAGACTCTGGCGAATCTGAATACGGATTTTTTTCCACACAGTCTGATTGCCACAGGGATGGCAAGATGGATCACACCTATGCTGATTGGTTTATTTCTGGTGGGGTCCTTTGCGTATTTTACAGGAGATAAGAAAATATTTACGTTGCAGAGATATACACACTTTCTTTATGGAAATATTATTGTGATCGCAATGCTGATCTGTCTGACTTATGGCATTAATAAAAAGGCAGTCAGTGATTGTGGAGAGCTGAAAGGCATCAATACATTTGTATTTCAGAGTTCCCAGATGATCAGTGAGGAATTTTCGGGAAAATCAGCGCAAACTTTGAAAGATAGTTTACAGAAAGGTCTGAAAAAGGATCCGAGAATCACAAGAAATTATGAGGATGAGATAGAAATCGGGCTTATTATGGGGAATAAGACAAGATTTACAGATGCTTATGTAAATCCGCAAAAATGTTATATTGTGATAAATGACATTACAATTTATCATGTAGATAAGAAATTTGCAAACTATGTAAAACAGTATAAGATATCCGGTGATATTCCGGAATTCCGGAAACTGTAGGAGAAAGTATGATACGAGAAAGAGAGAATAAAAAAGAGCAGATTACTTTTTTGACGCTTACATTTTTGGTTGTATATAGTTGTTCCTATCTGTTATCGGATACTTTTGGACGTTTTATGCTGAGATATGGGAATCCGTTTGTCAGTTCGGCAAATCAGCCGGTCAGTTATATGAATCTTGCTTTCACGGTGTTGGTACTGACTCTGGTGATAACGATTCGGCTTCTTATTAAAAGAACAGATTTTAAGAAAACAGTATCAGCGCTGGCTGTAGGGGGATGCCTTACGGCTTTGATTGTTGCAGGATATTTTGTAAATTGTAATTTTACGGCATCTGCCATGGAAGACAGAGCGGTGCTGGATCATTTTTTCTATAAAACATCCGATGAAAAATTAAATGAAAAATACGATGAAAATGAAACGAAAGAGATCATCCGCTTATGTAAACAGTTAAAACCGGTTTCTGAAAACGAGCAGAGAAAGCTTGAGAAGAATTACCGGAAGAACGGAGAATCTTCGGATGTGGTGTCAATAACTGTTATTTATGAAGAGTCTTTTGGACAGAATCTGGATATCAATATTAACATAGACGGAAATAAGATTTATGTTGATAAAGGAACCGGACTTCATGACAAAGAAGTTGTCGTGTTTTTTAAGGACAATGGGTTGACAAAATATTTTCGGTAAAAGGATTGCTTTCTTCTCTGTTTTTTTGTATGCTTGATGAGGAGTTTTCAAAAAAGTGGGGATAAGAGTATGAACGAAAAAAAGAAAATATGCTGTACGTTTGAGAATGTGAAAGAAGTTGCAGTTATGTCGGTTGCCGTGGGGATCATTGCATCGGCTGTTTACTTTTTCCTGATTCCGAGCCAGACATCAATCAGCAGTGTATCGGCGCTGGCAATCATTCTTGCACATTATGTGTCGCTTCCGGTATCGAGTGTTACCATGATCCTGAATGTAGTTCTGCTGGTGATCGGATTTCTGACCTGTGGGAAAGAATTTGGCGCGAAGACAGTATATACCAGTATTTTACTGCCGCTTTATCTGGCAGTCTTTGAGAAAATTTTTCCGGATTTTCAGTCTCTGACAGAAAGTACGGAACTGGATGTGTTATGTTATATTTTAGTTGTAAGTATCGGACTCGGCATTTTGTTCAATATGAATGCATCTTCCGGTGGATTGGATATCGTAGCGAAGATGATGAACAAGTATCTGCATATTGAACTGGGAAAGGCAATGTCCATTTCCGGGATGTGTGTAGCGCTTTCTTCAGCGCTGATTTATGATAAGAAAGCAGTTGTTTTGAGTATACTGGGTACATACTTCAACGGAATTGTGCTGGATCATTTTATATTTGGACAGAATGTGAAACGTCGTGTTTGCATCATTACAAAATATGAACAGGAAGTGCGGGAGTTTATCCTGCATGAATTGCACAGTGGTGCGACATTCTATGAAGCAATCGGTGCATATAATATGGAAAAATACAGAGAAATCATTACAATTGTGGATAAAAACGAGTATCAGAAACTAATGAATTACATTATCCACAAAGATCCGGAAGCTTTTGTTACGGTTTACACAGTGGCAGATATGCGCTATCGACCGAAAGTCAGATCGTTTTAAAAGAGGCGGAAGAAAGGAAGAGGAAATAAAAAATGGAAAAGATGGACGTGCTGGAGATGTTAAGAGAAGCAGAAGATATATATGTCATATATTCGGCTTGTACGAATATGCCATTTGTCTACTGTGATCCGGAGACTTATGATGATGAAGTGATCCTATTTGACAGTGAAGAAGAAGCAAAAAAACAGGCAGACAGAATGTTGGATGCCAAAATTCCGGTAAGACTTGTAAATGTGAAGAAGGAACACAGACTGGAATTTTTCACAGGTCTGTTTCCGATGGGAGTAAACTGTATTCTGGTTTGTACCGGTGAAGAGAAAGTGCAGGTACAGTTAAATGATCTGGTTATAAGAACAGCAGAAGAGGATCTTCCGGAGGATGAACCGAGAATTGAGAATCCGGAACTTCACCTGACAGCGCTTTATTTTGTACAGGAGCTTCGCCGAAATCCGGAAGAGATGACAGAAGAGATGGATGCGTTGAATGAAGAGATGATGGCGCATTTCTATGAAGGAAAATATCTGGTTGCAGTACAGGAAGACAATCAGATTCCGGCACTTCGCAGAACAAGTGGAAAAGTATATCAGCCAATCTTTACAGATCTGATGGAATTTGTAAAGTTTGATAAGGAACAGAAATACAGAGCATTGATCATGGATGCAGAGACGGTAGCAAAGCAGCTCCCGGATGGGATGGAAGGTGTAGCGATCAATCCATTTGGAGTAAATGTGCTGCTTGATATTTCAAAATCTACAGCAAGTGAAGAAGAATAAATGATGATATAACCTACAGAACCTGCCATTGGCAGATTCTTTCGGATGCTATGGCAACAAAAAGGCGGACAGTAGAAACTGTCCGCCTTCGCTGTCTTAATCTCATTTTTCGTGTATTACTTTTAAATATCTAAAATCCAGTTACTTTATATAGTTAAAAGGTACATCTAAATTTCGATTAAATCTGGCTCTTAGAGCTTCGTTACGTTCACTGCCTGAGGTCCCTTGGCGCCTTCTGTTACATCAAACTCAACTTCCTGTCCTTCTTCAAGAGACTTGAAGCCTTCCATATTCAGTCCTGAGTAGTGTACGAAAACGTCTTTGCCGGATTCATCAGAGATGAAACCATAGCCTTTTTGGTTGTTAAACCATTTTACTGTACCTTTCATGATGATACCTCCATAAAATGAAAAATAATAGATCCAGTGTAATCTGATGTCAGCCAAGATTACACTCCGTTACTTTAACATGTTTTGATAAAGAAGTCAACAAAAACGAAAGGGCTTTTGGCGATTTTACACAAAAGCAACAGCGCGTTTCGACATTTGCCGGTATCCTTTCCTTGACGAAAGAGTATGGAACGTGTAAAGTATATTTAGGAGATTTTACGCAAATATTTCGAAGAAGTGAGGATATAATAGTATGATTACATTAACGGGGAAGAAAATTTCAGAAGGGATCGCAATCGGAAAGCTTTCTTTATATAAACGTGATATTAAAGAAATCAAACGGATTTATGTAAAAGATATTGAAAAAGAAGTTGCCCGTTTTCAAAAAGCCAAAGATAAGGCATTTATGGAACTGAAAGTGATGCATACTTCTTCTATCAAAGAAGTGGGAGAGGCGAATGCAGCTATTTTCGAAATGCAGCAGCAGATTTTAGAGGACGAGGAATTTGTCGGAAAGATTACGAATATCATTCTGGAAGAGAAGCTGAATGCAGAATTTGCAGTCTCCCATGCAGCTGAAGAACTGATCAAGAACGGACCGGAAGAAGATAAGAATTACCTGAAAGGGCATGATGCAGATATTCGCGATGTGGCGATCCACCTGATCCGGATCCTGTCCAGAAGCTGGAAGGATCGTCTGCTTTCAGATGAACCATTTATTCTGGCTGCATCAGAGCTTTATCCAAGTGAGGCAATGCAGTTAGAGAAGTCCAAGGTACTTGGTTTTGTGACGCGTTATGGAACGATCAATTCCCATACGGCAGTGATTGCCCGTACAAAAGGAATCCCGGCAGTCATCGGACTGGGTGATGCGCTGAAGAAAGAGTACGATGGAAAGACGATCATCATTGACGGATTTGAAGGAAAGGTTTACATCGAGCCGGATTATACAACGATCACGCAGATGAAGAAGCGACAGGACGCTAACCATGAGAAGACGCGGAATCTGGAACGGCTGAAAGGAAAAGAGAATATTACACAGAGCGGTCAGAAAATTGATATCTGTGCGAATATCGGTAACAGAGAGGATATTGAGAATGTAATCCGAAGTGACGCCGGTGGAATCGGTCTGTTCAGAAGTGAGTTCCTGTATATGGAGAATGGTGGAAAGCTGCCAACAGAAGAGCAGCAGTTCCAGACATATAAGCTGGCAGCAGAATCAATGGGGATCAAGCGAGTTGTGATCCGTACAGCAGATCTTGGCGGAGAGAAGCAGGCGGCATGCTTTGAAATCGGACCGGAGAAGAATCCGTCCATGGGTTACCGTGGAATCAGAGTATCGCTGGAGAAAGAAGATATGTTTAAGACGCAGCTCCGTGCAATTTTAAGAGCTTCTGTATATGGTAATGTTGCAATTATGTTTCCAATGATCTCTACTGTGGAAGAAGTAAGAAGTGCAAAGCTTCTGTTAGAGAGAGCGAAAAAAGAGCTGAGTGCCGAGAAGACCGCTTATAATAAAGAAATCCAGGTCGGCGTAATGATAGAGACACCGGCGGCAGTCATGATTAGCGGAGAACTTGCAAGAGAGGTTGATTTCTTCAGTATCGGAACGAATGATCTGCTGCAATTCACACTCGGAATGGATCGTGAGAATGAGCGGATGGAGAAATATTTTGATCCGCACCATCCGGCGATACTTAAGATGCTGCGTATTGTAGCTAATAACGTTCATCTGGAAGAAAAGCCAATCAGTATCTGCGGAGATATGGCGGCAGATCTGTCATTGACAGAATTTTTCCTGCAGATTGGCATTGATGAATTATCAGTAGCACCGGGGCAGGTACTGGCGCTTCGTAAGAAGATCCGCGAGATCCAGTAGTTTATGATTGCCAGGAGCGTAGCAGTTAAAAATATATAGATGTTATAAAAGGATTTTTGTTTTTTGTGCAGTTTGCACGAAGATAAAAGTCCTTTTTTGATGATTATTTTTGACTGAAAATGATTGACTTTGACTGAAAATGGTTGTAGTATAAGCATGAAGATGAATGAAGATGAATGAAAGTGATTGAAAATGAAAGGATGAAGGGAATGCTTGCAGAAGAAAGATATAGCGAAATCCTTCGTGTTGTAAATGAAGAACATGCGGTTACAGTCCAGGAACTGACAGAACTTCTGGACACTTCGGAATCTACAATACGAAGAGATCTGACAACACTTCATAAGCGGGGCGAGCTGGTGAAAGTACATGGTGGCGCAACCGCAGTAGAATCTGGATATACAACAAAGGATGCGGCGTTGTCTGTACGAAGAGACCTGAACCGTGAAGTAAAGCAGAAAATTGGCAAATATGCGGCGACACTTGTTCAGGCAGATGATTTTGTATATCTGGATGCCGGAAGTAGCGTGGATATAATGATTGATTATCTGACACAGGCAGATGCAGTCTATGTAACGAATTCCATTGGCCATGCACAAAAGCTGCTGCAGAAAGGCTTTCGTGTCATTCTGATCGGTGGAGAGCTGAAAGCGATAACAGAAGCAATCGTCGGAGCCGATGCCATTTCCGGACTTCGTAAATATAATTTTACGAAAGGTTTCTTCGGAACAAACGGTGTACATCCGGATGCAGGATATACCACACCGGATATTGCTGAAGCAATGGTAAAAGAAAAAGCAATGGAGCAGTGCCGTGAATGTTTTGTTCTTGCGGACGCGACGAAGATCAATCAGATCTCATCGGTTACTTTTTCTGCATTTGAAGATGCAAAGCTGCTCACAATAGGAATAGCAGATGAAAAATATAAAAAATATAAAAATGTTATGGAGGTTGAGGCATGATTTACACAGTTACTTTTAACCCCTCTCTGGATTATGTGATCCAGGTGGATAAGCTTGTGCCGGGTGAGATTAACCGGACAACACATGAGGCTGTTTATCCGGGGGGCAAAGGAAATAATGTTTCCGTAATCCTGTCGAATCTGGGACACTCCAGTAAAGCGCTTGGCTTTACCGCTGGTTTTACAGGAGAGGCATTAGAAAATATGCTGAAGGAATTTGGATGTGATACTGCATTTATAAGACTCCCGGAAGGTTCCACAAGAATCAATGTGAAGATTAATGCAGGCGAAGAGACAGAGATCAACGGACAGGGGCCGGTGATCACAGAAGAAGCACAGCAGGCATTATTTGAACAGCTGGATGCATTAAAAAAAGAAGATATACTCGTACTTGCAGGAAGTATTCCGAATACACTTCCGTCTGATATTTATGAACGGATTCTGGAACATTTACAGGGAAGAGGAATTCATTTTGTGGTGGATGCGACGAAGGAACTTCTCCTGAAAGTATTAAAGTATCATCCGTTCCTGATCAAGCCAAACAATCATGAACTTGGCGAAATGTTCGGAGTGACATTAAAGACCAGGGACGAGATTGTGACTTATGCGAAGAAACTGCAGGAGATGGGAGCGGAAAATGTACTCGTATCCATGGCAGGTGATGGCGCCATTCTCTTGACAGAAGATGGCATTATATATAAAGCAAAACCACCAAAAGGAAAAGTTCTGAACTCAGTGGGAGCAGGAGATTCTATGGTGGCAGGATTTCTGACCGGATATTTGAATACCGGAGAATATGAAAAAGCATTCCGGCTTGGTGTTGTGACTGGAAGTGCGACAGCTTTTCAATACTGGCTGGCGACAAAAGAAGATATCGTTGCATTGATGGAAGATAAACCAGAAACTTATGGATTATAGGAGGAAGAAAGATGAAGATCGTAGACTTGCTGAAAAAAGAAAGTATTGATCTGAACGGAACTGTCTCAGATAAGAAAGAGACGATTGAGAAAATGAGATGGGAATTGATGAATTATCCGTTGCACCGGGAATGATTCTCCCGCTCCGCAAACGAATAAGAGAAGCAGATTAGAAGCAAAATAAAAAAATATAAACCCTTCCTAAAAATAATATAGATGAAAAAGTGTTTTCAAGAAATAGAGCCATTTACTTTATGGCTCTATTTTGTTAGAATGAAACTGTTATTGTTACTTGGGAAACTATGTTTCTAAATTAATGAGAGGACAAGGAGGAAAACACATGTTAGAAAAAGTTTTCAAACTACGTGAGAACGGCACAGATGTGAAGACAGAAGTTATTGCCGGAATCACAACATTTATGACAATGGCATATATTCTTGCAGTTAATCCAAGTGTTATGTCAGCAGCAGGTATGGATTCAGGTGCAGTCTTTACAGCAACAGCACTGGCAGCATTACTTGGCACAGTCCTGATGGCGGTATTTGCAAACTATCCGTTTGCACTTGCACCAGGTATGGGACTGAATGCATATTTTGCATATACAGTTGTAGGTGTCTACGGATACAGCTGGAAAGTTGCATTAACAGCAGTATTTGCAGAAGGTATTATCTTTATTATTCTGTCTGCAACAAATGTCCGTGAAGCAATTTTCAATGCAATTCCGAAGAACTTAAAAGCTGCAGTCAGCGTAGGTATCGGTCTGTTCATCGCATTTATCGGTTTACAAAATGCTAAGATTGTAATCGGAGGATCTACACTGCTTCAGTTATATTCACTGGATAACTACAATGCGGCAAATGGCGTAAAAGCTACTTTCCATGATGTAGGAATCACAGTACTTCTTGCAATTATCGGTATTCTGATCACAGGAATCTTAGTTATAAGAAATATCAAGGGAAATATTTTATGGGGAATCTTGATCACATGGCTGTTAGGAATCGGATGTCAGTTCGCAGGAATCTATGTACCGAATCCGGATGTTGGATTCTACAGTCTGCTTCCTGATTTCAGCAACGGACTTTCTATTCCAAGTATTGCTCCGGTATTTGCAAAGCTGGATTTCCATTCTATGTTTTCACTGAACTTTATTGTGGTTGTATTTGCCTTCCTGTTTGTAGATATGTTTGATACGATCGGAACTCTGATTGGTGTATCTTCCAAAGCAAACATGCTGGATGAAGATGGAAAACTGCCACATATCAAAGGGGCATTAATGGCAGATGCGGTAGCAACAACAGCAGGAGCTGTTCTTGGTACTTCTACAACAACAACTTTCGTTGAAAGTGCATCCGGTGTTACAGAAGGCGGAAGAACCGGACTCACAGCAGTTACAACAGCGATCCTTTTCGGACTGTCACTGTTTCTGTCACCGATCTTCCTTGCCATCCCGTCCTTTGCAACAGCACCGGCACTTGTCATCGTTGGATTCTATATGCTGACAAACGTTGTAAATATTGATTTCTCAGATGTTTCTGAAGCAATTCCATGTTACATCTGTATCGGAGCTATGCCGTTCTTCTACAGCATTTCCGAAGGAATCTCTATGGGGGTTATCACATATGTAGTATTAAATCTTCTGACAGGTAAGGCAAAAGAGAAGAAAATCAGTGCACTGATGTATGTGCTTGCAGTTTTATTTGTATTAAAATATATCTTCCTGTAAAAGAAAGGCTGGATTTAGCATGAATTTATTTACAATGGAAAATATTACAAAATCATACACAGACCGGATACTTCTGGATGATGTAGGATTTAGTATTAATGAAAATGAAAAAATCGGTGTGATCGGTGTAAACGGAATGGGAAAATCAACTCTGTTGAAAGTGGTTGCAGGGATTGAAGAAGCAGATGCCGGAAAGATTAGTATGGGTAATCAGGTGAAAATCTGCTATCTTCCGCAGACACCGGTATTTACACCTGGAACAACGATTTTGCAGGCTGCGGTCGGCGGAAATATGGAAGAATGGAACCGCTGGACGATAGAAGCGGATGCAAGATCCATGCTGAACCAGCTCGGTTTTGCGGATTATGAAGAAAAAGTAGAGCATATGTCCGGCGGACAGAAGAAGCGTGTTGCGTTAGTCAACGTGCTTCTGACGCCTGCGGACATTCTGATCTTGGATGAGCCGACCAACCATTTGGACAATGCGATGTCAGAGTGGCTGGAAAATTATCTGATCTCATTTCGCGGTGCGGTTCTGATGGTTACACATGATCGCTATTTCCTTGACCGTATCGCAACCAGGATCGTAGAAGTGGACAAAGGAAAGCTATACAGTTATCCGGGAAATTATGCGAAGTTTGTGGAACTGAAAGAAGAGCGTCAGAATATGGCACTTGCAACAGAACGCAAGAGAAAAAGCCTGCTTCGGACAGAGCTTGAATGGCTGCACCGTGGCGCACGTGCACGAAGCACGAAACAGAAAGCACATATTGACCGTATTCAGGCAATGCAGGAGATGAAGGATATTCAGGAAGAAAAGCAGGTACTGCTTACGTCTACCGCATCACGGATGGGAAATAAAACAATTGAGCTTTCTGATATTTCCAAATCCTATGGGAATCATCTGCTGATCCGGGATTATAATTATATTTTTCTGAAAAATGACCGGATTGGAATTATCGGACCGAACGGATGTGGAAAGACAACGTTACTTAAGATCATCAATGGAATTGTGAAACCGGATACCGGAACGATAGAAATCGGGCAGACAATACGGATCGGCTATTTTTCTCAGGAGAATGAATACATGGATGATTCAATGAAAGTCATCGACTATGTGAAAGAAGCGGGAGAGTACATTCAGACTTCGGATGGAAGAATCACAGCATCACAGATGCTAGAGCGTTTCCTGTTTGAGGGAGCGATCCAGTGGTCAAAGATTGAGAAGCTTTCTGGTGGTGAGAAGAGGAGACTGTATCTTCTGCGGATTCTGATGAGTGCGCCGAATGTGCTGATCCTGGATGAGCCGACCAACGATCTGGATATCCAGACACTTACAATTCTTGAAAATTATCTGGACGGTTTTGATGGAATCATCATTGTCGTATCGCATGACCGCTACTTCCTTGACCGGACAGTAAGAAGAATCTTTGCATTTGAGGGAGAAGGGGCGATCCGCCAGTATGAAGGAGGATATTCTGACTATCTGATTCGTAAAGAACTGGAAGGACTGCCGGATATGACAGTTAAAAGTATGGGAGTCGGTTCCGCAGCACAGACGGAGAAGTCCGGAAGTGAGAATAGCGCTGAGGATAGTCGTGTAACATGGAAAAAACATGATAAGAAATTAAAATTCTCCTACAAAGAACAGCGGGAATTTGAGACGATCGATGAGGAGATCACTGCACTGGAAGAGAAGATTAAAGTTCTGGATGCCCAGATGCTGGAAAACGCCTCCAATTCTGTGAAGTTAAATGAACTTCTCGAGAAAAAGGAAGAAGTGAGCCAGCAGCTGGACGAGAAAATGGACCGGTGGGTTTATCTGAATGATCTGAATGAACAGATTCAGGAAGCGGCAAATTCTTCTAAAGAATAAAAATGATATCCCATATCTTCCCAGCGTGTAAGCAGTTCGTCAAGAATGGAACCGTTGGTAGAAGAAGTATTATGTAATAAAACAATAGCACCGGGATGAATACGAGGAAGAAGCTTTTTAAAAGCTTCTTCTTTTGTTGGCTGTTTATCGGCATACCAGTCCACATAGGCAAGACTCCAGAAGAAAGTATGATAACCTGTTTCCTTTGCCATCTTAAGATTAGAGATGCTGTATTTGCCCTGTGGTGGCCGGTAGAAGCGAGTCATTTTCTCACCGGTGAGCTGCTTATAAGCAGTTTCCACATCTTTTAATTCTTTTTCAAAAGCCTCTTTTGTGGCAATTTTAGACATATCGGGATGGTGATACGTGTGATTGCCGACAATATGTCCTTCTTTATGGATTCTTTTTACAAGCTCCGGATTAGAAGTAATAAAGTTACCGACAACAAAGAAGGTTGCTTTGGCGTGATGGTTTTTCAGTGTATCAAGGATCTTGCCGGTATTTCCATTTTCATAACCACAATCAAAAGTCAGATAGATTTTCTTTTTATTGGTGTCTGCTGCGTAGTGGGCATTATATTTTTTCAGTTCATCGATAGTTGCATTTGCAGTGGGACGGGTTCCATCTTTCTGGAATCCGAGACCCCAGTTTTCTACAGCTTCGGATGATGCAGCAGTTTCGGTAGATGAAGAAGGAAGAGAGAAAAGAGAAGCGAGATATCTTCCGGAGAAGAAGGAGTAGACAAATAAGAGCCCGATTCCGGCAAATTTCAAAAGTGTTTTTTTCATAGAGAGTCTCCAAAAGTCCGATTGATTATTAAGATATATGCCATAGACAGAAATTTTATGAATAATAGTAAAAAAATCTTACATAATATGAAAAAAATTGCTATAATTGTATTATAAGAGGGAAAATGTGCTGTAGTTTGTCAGATGATGAGATGGAGGAAGATATGTTTAAAATAGGTGATTATGTAGCACATTATAAAGAAGGTGTGTGTCAGGTTGTAGATATTGGAAAAATCAGTTTGAGTTGTTCTGACAACGAGAAAGAGTATTATACGTTAAAGCCAATTTATGATAAAGACGGAACGGTATATACCCCGGTGGAGAACAAGAAGAACCAGATTCGGGAAGTTATTACAAAACAGGAAGCGGAGACGTTGATCGCACAGCTGGGTGATATTGAACAACTGACTGTGACAGATGAGAAGAAACGTGAAGGACTTTACAAAGAAGCAATGTTGAAAAATCAGTGCAGAGAATGGATCGTTATTATTAAAACCTCTTATGAAAGAAAGATGGAGCGGCTTTCCAGAGGAAAGAAAGTTACACATGTGGATGACAGGTATCTTGGAATTGCGGAGAAATTTCTCTGCGGCGAGCTGGCGGTGGCGCTGGAGATGAGTCGTGAAGAGGTGAAAGGATACTTAAGCAGCCAGATGAAGGGAGCATAATTCGAGAAGAATTGTAATTGGTATTTATATGGGGATGATTATAATTTCAAAGAGCAGGAACGGTCAGAAGGAGTAGAGTATTTCTGACTGTTCCTGCTTATTTTGCCTCTGTTGTCATAGAATCCAATGGCAGGTTATGCAAATTATGGCAGAGAGAAAAATGCGCTATGCTTACATGCAGTATTTGACAACAAATTTTATCTTTCAGCTGCTTTTTCGGCATAAGTGGTTGTTACAAGGTCATCATATGGAGCGCGTTTTGTGAGTTCACCGGAGCTTTCCAGGATATCCTGTAAGAGGTCAAAGCTTTTCTTTTCAAAAATCAGATTATCTTTCCATGTATCCTGATTATAGTAGCGGGTAAGGATTGTAGTGATGGTGCCATGATCTGTTTCTTTAAATTGAGGGGCGATAACGCTTGCGATTTCTTCCGGGGAATGGGACTGTACATAATCCATACCTTTTTGCAGTGCGTTTGTAAAGTTTTGGATGACAGAGGCGTTCTTTTTGATATAAGACTGTTTTGCACAGAATGCAGTATATGGAACATAGCCGCTGTCAGTGCCAAGAGAAGCGACAACGTAACCTTTGCCTTCTTTTTCGAGGTTGGTTGCACCTGGTTCAAATTCTACAGTAAAGTCAGCCGGTGTCTTTTTTTCAGCGAAAGCGGCAGCAGTTGAACCAAAATCAATGTTCTGATTGATGGACAGATCTTTGGACGGATCAATGCCATTTTTCTTTAAGGTATACTCAAATACCATTTCCGGCATTCCACCTTTTCTTCCGCCAAGTACTTTCTTGCCTTTTAAGTCTTCCCATTTAAAATTATCCAGTTTTTCTCTGGCTACAAGGAAATTTCCTGCGCGCTGTGTCAACTGTGCAAAGTTGACAACATAATCATTTGCTCCTTCGTTGTAGGTATAGATGGAAGCTTCAGATCCCATGAATCCGATATCAGCACTTCCGGAAATGACAGCAGTCATTGTCTTGTCAGCACCAAAACCGGTCTGGAGCGTAAGGGCAATTCCTTCATCTTTGAAATAACCTTTCTCGATGGCAACATACATCGGTGCGTAAAAGATGGAATGAGCAACTTCGTTTAAAGTAACCGGAGTCATTTCTGTTGATGTTTTTTCGCTTTTGGTTGAATCTGAAGTTGTTTCTTTTGTGGAAGCACATCCGAAAATGGTAGTGACAGATACTGCAAGAAGCAGAAGAAATGCGGAAATATGCTTTTTCATATATTCCTCCCTATGAAATAAGTTCTATGATGTATAGTATATTCCGCAGAGTTGAAAAGGTGATGTGGCCAGTGCAGGAGCAGCAGGTCAATATAGTCTGTCTGAAGATTTGAAAGCGATTGCATGACCGTCTGTTCAGCAGTGTCGGTCATTCGATAGCCAGTTTCGATGGTTGCTGTGACTGCATTTGTACAGGTTTCTTTGTTAAGCATAAATGTACCGAAACCTGCAAGTGGCATTTGAATGCCGTTATTTAAAGCTAAATATTCCATGTTCAATCCTCCACTATTGTATTTACTCGGAGTAACTCTCTGTGCTATATTTATCCTAACAAGTTCGTGCAACACGAAGTCAAGAAAAATTTAGAGGACGTCCTAAAAACGGAACTCCGGAGGACAGACCTGAACATTGAAATGTCGGCTTTCAAAATAACGAAAAAGGAGAAGCATTGATATGATATATACTTGCAAATATAAGTCACCAATTGGCAACATTCTTTTAGCAGCTGATGAAATCGGTCTTACCGGTTTGTGGTTTGAAGGGCAGAAACATTTTGCAAATACACTTTCGGATGAGCATATTTCACAGGAAACGAAGATTCTTACAGAGGCAAAAAAATGGCTGGATATCTATTTTTCCGGGAAAGAACCAGAATTTACACCGCCTCTTAATCCAGAAGGAACAGAATTCAGACATAATGTATGGCAGATCTTATTGCAGATTCCATATGGACAGACAATCACATACGGAGAAATTGCCCGTAAAGTGGCTGAGATGAAAAATACTTCCTATATGTCTGCACAGGCAGTAGGCGGTGCAGTCGGACATAATGAAATTTCTGTTATCATTCCCTGTCATCGTGTAGTGGGAACAAATGGCAGTCTGACAGGATATGCCGGAGGAATTGATAAGAAAATTGCGCTGCTTGAGTTAGAACATATAGATATAAATGCTGGCACAGGGAAAAAAACTTGCAGAAGAAAGTCAGATGAAGAACAAATAAAAGAAGTTGCCGTGAAATACATCTGCCGTTTGCATATGTGAAGAGTATCCACCAAATGCAAGCCTGACAATGATGGACTGGCTGTACCAGTATATACAACGGTGGGAGTTGTTATGAGTGCGGTCTACTATATCTGTATGAACAAAAAAAACAATGTTGGAATAGCAGATAAATAAATGAGTTGAGGAACATATAAAATGAAAAAAGATACAGCATATTATCATCTTCCGGGATTGTTCGAGTTTTATGAATTTTATCGTGTATTTCTGCCGTTATTTCGTGAACACAGAGAATATTTTTACAACTGGTGCGAGATTGGTTCCATCTACGGGGCACCTGCTGACTGTCTCTGGGGTGGTGGACGTGCCGGATTCGGAGATGGGAGTCCACAGGATGTACTGGCGTTGATGAAGGAATACGGAATATCCGCCCGTTTGACATTTAGCAATTCCCTGCTTAAAGAAGAGCATCTTACAGATAAAAAATGTAATGCACTCTGTGCATTGTTTGCACATGACAGCGCGGTGAAAAATGGAGTGATCGTTTACGCAGACTTGCTGGTGGATCATCTGCGCAGAAATTATCCGGACCTTTACCTGGTATCTTCGACAACAAAGGTTCTGAAAGATTTCATACAGCTGCATGAGGAAGTAATAAGAGATGAATTTCAGTTTGTTGTGCCGGATTTCCGGCTGAATAAAGCATTTGATAAGTTAGATACGCTGTCTGCCGGACAGAAGGATAAAATAGAATTTCTCTGTAATGAATGTTGCTATTTTGGCTGCAAAGACAGAAAAGAGTGTTATGAAACGGTCAGCCGCAGAAATTTGGGGGAAGACTGCAACGATTTCCATTGCAATGCACCGGATTCAGAAGGCGGGTATCGATTTTCAAAAGCCATGAAGAATCAGGGATTTATTGGTATCCAGGATATTCAGAAGAGATATCTGCCAATGGGATTTTCTAATTTTAAAATTGAAGGACGAAGCCTTGGCAGTGCCCTGATCCTGGAATTTCTGCTGTATTACATGACAAAGCCGGAATACCAGCTTAAGGTCAGGGAAGAAATTTATCTGGACAATATGCTGGATCTGTTTTAATATCGTAAACTTACAATCTTTTAACTTAAATTTCCCGATTTTCAATATCAAATTTTTACAATCCTCCTTTATAGTGAATCTCGACATCGAAAATGATCAACTATAAAGGAGGAATCTATTGTGAGAAAGATTCGAAGAAGCGTAGAGAGAAACGCAAAAAAACGTGCAATGAAGGCAGCAGTTTCAGCTATGATGCTGGCAGGTGGAGTTATGATGGCATGTCCATCCACATTATCAAACGTACAGGCGGCAACCGAACACTGGAACGATGCATCAGCTTCTAAATCTGAAAGTTGGAATTTATGGAAAGAAAACTGGGATAAATATAGTAAAAATTATGAGAATGTATCTTTAACACCTGGTGCAGATGAGACACAGCTCAATTTTGCTTACTATAGCAAAACAGCAGAAACACCAAAAGTAAAAATTGCCACAAATAAAGATATGACTGATGCGAAAGAAGTGGAAGGCGCTCAGACAGAGGCAGTGCAGATCGATGGAGAGCAGTATTATTCTAATAAAGCAACGGTAGAAGGATTAAAAGAGAATACAACTTATTATTATCAGGTATTTCAGGATGGCAAATATCAGGACGCACAAAAGTATGCAACGAAGTCTTTCCAAAAGTATTCCTTCTTATATGTAGGAGATCCACAGATCGGAGCTTCTTCCGGACAGACAAGTACAGATGGCGAAGTTATGAAAAATAATAATCTTGCTGCAAGAAATGACGGATACAACTGGAACAATGTGTTAAATAATGCAGTAAAACGTAATCCACAGTTAAGTTTTGTCGCTTCCGCAGGTGATCAGGTGAATACCAACAATAATGAAGTACAATATGCGGCATATCTTGGCGCAGACGCACTCCGGTCACTTCCGGTAGCAACAACTATCGGTAACCATGATTCTGCTTCTGCTCAGTACAGCATGCATTATAATAACCCGAATGCATTTGATACAAGTGGTTATAAAAACAAAACCCAGTACACAGAAGGACACACGGCAGCGGGAACAGATTATTACTATACATATGGAAATACATTATTCATCGTGCTGGACACAAACAATTACAACTGTGCAACACATGAAAATGTAATGCGCAAAGCGATTAAGGAAAATCCAGATATGAAATGGAAAGTAGTAATGTTCCACCATGATATTTACGGATCAGGATATGATCACTCTGATTCTGACGGTATGGTTCTCAGAACACAGCTTACACCGCTTATGGATAAATATGACATCGATGTAGTAATGCAGGGACATGACCATACTTATTCCAGAACTTATCAGTTACAGGGTGATGGAAAAACACACGACAAATTCTTTAAGACAGAAGATACGGCAAATTATTCAAAAGAAAATAACTGCTATGAGATTGTAAACAAAACCCAGAGCGGTACAGTTGTAAATCCAGAAGGAACGGTTTATCTGGAAGCAAATTCAGCAACCGGATCTAAATATTACAATCTGATCACAGCAAAACAGGATTACATCTCTGAGAGAAGCCAGACATGGACACCAAGTTATTCAGTAGTAAATGTAACAGATGATACATTTGAAGTAGAAGTCTATGATGCAGATACAGGAAATAAACTGGATGGATCATCTTCTTACAAAATTGTAAAAAAAGACGTTGTGGAAGCAAAAGACCAGAAGATTACTGCAACAGCTTCTTATACAAAAACAGAGACTTCAAAAGCATTCAAGTTAAACGCAAAGACAAATGGAAATGGTAAACTGACTTACCAGACATCTAATAAATCTGTAGCAGCAGTCGATGCAAATGGAAAAGTAACCGTGAAAGCTCCTGGTAAGACAACCATCACAGTGAAGGCAGCTGCAACAGATACTTATAAGGCAGCAACGAAGAAAATCACAATTACTGTTGCACCGAAGAAACAGAGGATTGCTCTGAACAATAAAAAGGCAGCACAGCTGACCGTAAAATGGGATAAAAATAAAAAGGTTTCCGGATACGAATTCGTATATGCTGATAACAAAAACTTCAAAAAAGCAAAAACAGTAAGAAAATCAAATGCGACAACTTATACAGTGAAGAAACTGAAAACAGGAAAAACCTATTATGTAAAAGCACGTGCTTATAAGACAGTGGCTGGAAAACAAATCTACGGAGCATTCAGCTCAGTCAAGAAAGCAACAATCAAATAACATTACAAAAAAGGGAGCCTGTACTTGAACCGGATTCAAGTATGGGTTTTCTTTGCTACATAGAAAAGGATGAAAAAATAGAAAATGAAAAAAACAATGACATGGAAAAAACTTGTAATCCTTGGGATTACAGTTCTTATATTTGGAATGATTCTATATAAATGTAATGATTTTCAAAAAGCGACTCTGGCATCTTATAAAGGACAGACTTATGAAAGAGGTGTTGTCACAAAAATTGTGGAAGATAATCTTGCAGAGGATGGAAATCGTTATGGAACGCAGAAAGTCCAGGTGAAAATGATATCCGGGACATTCAAGGGACAGAAAAAAGAAGCCATCAATCCGAGTGGAACTTTATTTGGTGCGGACTGTAAAGTAGGAATGAAAATTATTGTGATCGTGAATAAGAGTGGAGACAATGCGGGATTTACTGTATACAGCAAGGACCGTACAATGTCGATTTATGTGTTTGCATTTATTTTTGCACTGGTAGTATGCCTGGTCGGAGGCAAAAAAGGAATTTATGCAGTACTGAGTCTGGTATTTGCATTTATATGCATTATCTGGCTGATGTTTCCGCTTATGTATCAAGGAATTTCTCCGATTTTCCTGACAATCATTGTTGCGGTGCTTACGACAATCATAACATTGGGGCTACTTGGAGGAATTTCAGAGAAAACAGTGGCGGCAATTCTAGGCACAGCCATTGGAGTGATTATTGCGGCAGTGGCGGCGATCATCTTTGGAAAAGCGGCAGGAATTACAGGCTTTAATGTATCAGATATAGAGGCACTCAATTATGTCGGACAAAATACGAAAATTAAAATCGGAGAATTGCTTTTCGCCGGTATTATTATTTCAGCACTGGGAGCAGTCATGGACGTTGGAATGTCTATCGCATCAACCATACAGGAAATATATGAGACAGATAAGACGTTATCGATGAAGCAGTTGTTCCTTTCCGGCATCAATGTCGGACGGGACATGATGGGAACAATGACGAACACACTGATCTTTGCATATGTCGGTGGCGCAATGACAACACTTGTTCTTAATTACGCATATGATCTGAGTTATTTGCAGCTGGCAAATTCTTATGTGATTGGAATCGAGATCATGCAGGGCTTGTCCGGAAGCCTTGGAGTTGTTCTGACAGTGCCGGTTACTGCGTTTATAGCAGCGTTTTTGATTGGAAGAAAAGGAAAAAACGAATTGACTTGTGAAAAGTAATTCGTTATGGTGTATATATGTGAGAAAAATGCAGATGATTTAATCGTATATAACTAAAATGGCCAATACAGATAAATGAAAATAAAGTAGTGACACAAAGGAAAGAATTATCCAAGAGTCCAGATTGTCATACATACTAATATAAGTATTAGTCATAATACAAAAAGAGAACTATAATAAATGTGTACGATAAAAAGAAAGTCTTACACATTTTTTAATGTAAAATAGGTAATTGCGAAACTCGCAATGCTCGTTCACAATCTTGAATCCAAACAAGGAA